>Ga0209498_1000410_pt1 | contig 26448 bp, 23 predicted proteins | sample WalLakDeSediment_FD_184131 | JGI IMG/M metagenome (GOLD analysis project Ga0209498, IMG submission 184131) | Lake sediment microbial communities from Walker lake, Nevada to study Microbial Dark Matter (Phase II) - Walker Lake 11/02/13 Deep... | ecosystem: Environmental > Aquatic > Freshwater >...
GAGATCTTGCCCTCGTGCAGCGCCATGCCGCCAATCAGCTGCACGTCGAAGTGCCGCATCTTGAGCGTGCGCTTGGCCGCCTCGCGGGCGAGGGCAAAGGCCTCTGGCAGGATGTCGTTGAGGGCCTTGCCGGCCTCGACCTCGGCCTTCAGCGCGGCCGTGCGGGCCTTCATCGCTGCAGCGTCGAGCGCGGCGACTTTCTCCTCCAGTGCATTGATTTGCTTGACGTTCTTGCCGTAACCCTTGAGCAGCCGCTGGTTGCGGCTGCCGAAAATCCCTGCAAACAAATTGCGCACTACTGGATACCTCGGGGCGGGCTCGCACCTGGCGGGCGCCCGTGGAAAAAATCTGCGGCTGGCGGCGCCGAACGCTGCCGACGCTCAAAGACCGGGTATTTTACGGCTTAGAGCCGGGCCGGGAAACCAGCGTATGCCGATGGCCCCCGTGGGCCGCGCGCCGGGCTCAGTTGACGTAGCGGCGCGGATTGGCGGGGCGACCGTTCTCGAACACCTCGAGATGGACGTGCGGGGCCGTGGAACGGCCGGTGGAACCGACCAGCGCAATGACCTCGCCCTTTTTCACCGCATCGCCGACGGCGACCAGGTTTTCCTTGTTGTGGCCGTACCGGGTGACGAGGCCGTTGCCGTGGTCGATCTCGACCATGTTGCCGTAGTTGGCGAGCTTGCCGGAGAAGGTCACGACGCCCGCGGCGACCGCGAGCACATCGCTGCCGGCAGGACTCACGAAATCCAGCCCGCGATGAAAAGTGCGCTTGCCGTTGAACGGATCGGTCCGGTAACCGAAACCCGATGAGATCCACCCGCTGCGGACCGGCCGCCCCTCGGGTCGCACCTCATCCGTGAGGCGCCGGTTGAACATCAGCGCCTCGAGCACGTCGAGCTGGCGCGAGCGATCCTCGATCTGGCTCTGCAGTTCGTCGAGCAACAGCATGATCTCGCCCGACTGCAGCGAGGCCTCCCCCTCGAGCGCATCCGGGCCGCCCTGCGGGGGCTGTGCGCCGAAGTTGAACTCGCCGTCCTCGAGACCGGCCATCGTGACCAGCCGCTGACCGAGCGCGTCCAGCCGGATGATATGCGCCGAAAGCTGCCCGAGCCGCATGGCCAGCGCATCGACGTTTCTTACCGATTCCTCGCGGACGGCCGTGACTTCAGCTTGCTGGGACAGCAGCTCCGCGCGCATCTCCGAGAACAGCTCGAGCTCGGTGGACGGCTGGAACACGCGGCCGACGACCAGGCCTGCGAGGAACACGAGGGAGAATGCGGCAACCCCGGTCGCGGCGATCCCGCGGCGGCTGAGGGGAATCTGCCGCGTCCGGCCGTCACGCGAAGTGAAGACAAACAGGTTCAAAAGCCTGCCCGCTCTACTTCGGTCACGCGGCTCGCGGGACTGGTCCCGCCGCGGGTGTTGCTGGATACTGCGTCCATCATGCTCGGTAGCTCCGCTGTCGTAATTACGGCTCCGCGTGGGCACGGGAACCTCAGACCGGTGGCTTTGCGACGGCGCCTCACGACGCCTTAGCCTTTTACAAGCTCCGCGACTATGCAGCAAAATCGACCAGCGCTCAAGTGAGGTAAGTCACATAAATCGCCAGGAACCCAAGCTGCTCAAGGACTTGCTTGCCAGTAACGACCTGTCGCAGCTGGTGAATCGCGCCCGCGAAGCCGGCGAGCTCGACGCCCGGGTGCGCGCCCTGCTGCCCCGGGACCTGGCGGAGCATGTCACTGGGGCCGTCCTGCACGAAGATACCGTGGTCGTCCTCGTCGACAGCGCCGCCTGGGCCAGCCGGCTGCGCTTCCACGCCCCGGAGCTCGTCGCGCGCCTGGCGCCGCGCTATGACGGCGCGGTGACGCGGGTGCGGGTGAAGGTGCGGCCTCCGGTTGACCGCGGGGCCGCCCTGGACCGCGGGGCCGCGCCGTCATAGGCCCGCGGCGCTCAAAATTTCAACTTCGCGCCGCGGGCCTATGACGTCCCGACCCCGCTGCCACCTTGCCCGGATCAGCGCAGATCGGCGCAGATCGGCGCAGATCAGCGCACTTCAGCGCACTTCAGGGCAAATATGGCTCAGGCCGACCGGGGCGCACTCGTTCGTTGGCGCTCCCGCGCCCGGTCATGACCTGGCGCACGGCATGCGCGTGACCCGACGCGCACGATTCGCGACCGCGCCATCGGGCGCCGGACTGAGCTGCGAGGCAGCGGCAGTGGGACGTCACAGGCCCGCTGAGTGAGATAAAGATTTCCGAACGAAGCGGGCCTGTGACGGCCCGCTGCCGCGGTGGACTAAAGAGAAAGGGACGGCCCCGCTGCCGCGGTCGACCCGGACGCCTGCTACGCCGCCGCAGCAGCGAAGTGGAACGGCGCGTCCCGCTCGTCCTCGAAGGTGACCTCTTCCCAGGCCTTCTCGTTGCGCACCAGTTCGCGCAGCAGCTGGTTGTTGAGGCCGTGGCCCGACTTGAAGCCGCTGAACTCGCCGATCACGCTGTGCCCGAGCAGGTAGAGATCGCCGATCGCGTCGAGGATCTTGTGGCGCACGAACTCGTTCTCGTAGCGCAGCCCGTCGTCGTTGAGGATGCGGTAGTCATCGAGCACGATCGCGTTGTCCAGGCTGCCGCCGCGCCCGAGGTTCATCGAGCGCAGGAACTCCATGTCGCGCATGAAGCCGAAGGTTCGCGCGCGGCTGACCTCGCGCAGGAACGAGGTGGTCGAAAAATCCATCGAGGCCTTCTGCAGGTGGCGCTTGAAGACCGGGTGATCGAACTCGATCTCGAAGTTGACCTTGAAGCCGTCGAACGGCGCGAAGCGCGCCCACTTGTCGCCGTCGCGGACTTCCACGGGGCGGCGGATGCGGATGAAGCGCTTGGCGGCGCTCTGCTCGGCGATCCCGGCGGACTGGATCAGGAATACGAAGGGCCCGGCGCTGCCGTCCATGATCGGCACTTCGGAGGCCGACAGCTCGACGGTCGCGTTGTCGATGCCGAGTCCCGCCAGGGCCGACATCAGGTGCTCGATCGTCGCAACCCGCACGCCATCCTTGACCAGCACCGTGCCCAGGGTGGTCTCGCCGACGTACATGCCGTCGGCGCGGACCTCGGCCGCAGGCTCGAGATCCGTGCGACGGAACACGATGCCGGAATTCACCGGCGCCGGGCCGAGGGTCATGAGGACCTTCTCGCCCGTATGCAGGCCGACACCGGTTGCCCGGATCGTGTTTTTCAGCGTCCGCTGTCTCAGCATCTGGAGTCTCCACCGCCTGAATACAGGCGAGATGAGCCGAAATTAGCGGCACAAGCTAACATAATCGTGCACCTGCACCCAAGCGAGCGCTCCCGGGAGAAGGAGAGCGGGGCTCCCCCGGAAGCGCTCGCCCGAGGCAGTTGCCGGCGCGTCAGTCGGCCTGCCTGCGCAGGAACGCCGGGATGTCCAGCAGCTCGGAATCAGCACGATAATCAAAGCTTTGGCCAACGGCCCGCTGCGGCGCCTCGACGTGTTCCGGCTCGTCGCTGTAGCGGCGCCCTGCCGGCGGGGTGTCGAGCTCATTGTAGTTGACTGGCCCGGAACTGGAGACCCGCGCGCGCGATGCGCGATGGCTCGTGGCGGCCACCCGCAGCTGCGGTTCGCGCTGCCGCGAAACGCCGCCGAGACCCGTCGCCACGACCGTGACCCGCACCTCGCCTTCCATGGACGAGTCGATGACCGTGCCGAGCACGACCGTCGCATCCTCCGAGGCGCGCTCCTTGACCACGTTGCCGACCTCGTCGAACTCGCCGATCGACAGGTCGAGCCCGGCCGTCACGTTGACCAGGATGCCCTTCGCGCCCTCGAGGTTGATGTCCTCGAGCAGCGGGCTGGAGATCGCGGCCTCGGCCGCCTCGCGCGCCCGGTCCTCGCCGGTGCCGCGCCCGGTGCCCATCATCGCCATGCCCATCTCGGACATCACGGTGCGCACGTCGGCGAAGTCGACGTTGATCAGGCCCGGCCGGGTGATCAGCTCGGCGATGCCCTGCACCGCGCCCTGCAGCACCTGGTTCGCAGACCTGAACGCGTCGAGCAGCGTGGTCTGTTTGCCGAGCACCGTCAGCAGCTTCTGGTTCGGAATGGTGATCAGCGAGTCGACATACTTCGACAACTCGGTGATGCCGAACTCCGCGATTTCGAGACGCTTCCGGCCTTCCATCCCGAAAGGCTTGGTGACGACCGCGACTGTCAGGATGCCGAGCTCGCGCGCCACCTGCGCCACGATCGGCGCCGCGCCGGTGCCGGTGCCGCCGCCCATGCCGGCGGTGATGAACAGCATGTCCGCGCCCTCGATCGCCTCCTGGATGCGATCGCGATCCTCCATCGCGGCCTGCCGGCCGAGATCCGGGTTCGCCCCGGCGCCAAGCCCCTTGGTGATATTGCAGCCGATCTGGATCGCGGTCTTCACCCGCGAGTTCTTCAACGCCTGCGAATCCGTGTTGGCGCAGATGAAATCCACGCCGTCGATACCGCATTCCATCATGTAGGACACGGCGTTGCCGCCGCCCCCGCCCACGCCGATCACCTTGATCACTGCGTTCGTGTTGTATCCGTCAACCAGTTCAAACATTACCGCTCTCCTCGGGATTGCCCCTGCCCCTTGTGTAACTAAAAATTCCCCTGGAACCACGCCTTCATGCGCGCCCAGACGTCCTTTACTCCGCCGCTCATCGGCGACTCGCCTTGTCGTTGCTGCATCTCGTGCAGCGCGTATTTCAATAAGCCCACGCCGGTCGCATGGATCGGGTTGCGCACGACGTCGGCGAGGCCGCTGACGCCCTGCGGCACGCCGAGACGCACCGGCAAATGGAACACTTCTTCCGCCAGCTCGATCGCGCCTTCCATCTTGGAACTGCCGCCGGTCAGCACGATGCCGGCCGCGATCATGTCGTCGAAGCCGCTGCGCGCCACCTCGTTGCGGATGAGCGTGAACAGCTCCTCGTAGCGCGGCTCGACGATCTCGGCGAGCGTCTGGCGCGCGAGGCGCCGCGGCGGCCGGTCGCCGACGCTCGGCACCTCGATGGTCTCGTCTGAGTTGGCGAGCTGCGACAGCGCGCACGCGTAGCGGATCTTGATCTCCTCCGCGTACTGCGTGGGCGTGCGCATGGACACCGCGATGTCGTTGGTGACCTGGTCGCCGGCGATCGGGATCACCGCGGTGTGCCGGATCGCGCCGCCGGAGAACACCGCGATGTCGGTGGTCCCGCCGCCGATGTCGACGAGGCACACGCCGAGCTCCTTCTCGTCATCGGACAGCACCGCGTGGCTCGAGGCGAGCTGCTCGAGCACGATATCCTCGACGCTCAGCCCGCAGCGCTGGATGCACTTGATGATGTTCTGCGCGGCGCTCTCGGCGCCGGTGACCATGTGCACCTTCGCCTCGAGGCGCACGCCGGACATGCCGATCGGCTCGCGAATCCCTTCCTGGTGATCGATCAGGAATTCCTGCGGGATGATGTGCAGGATCTTCTGGTCGGCCGGGATCGCCACGGCGCGCGCGGCGTCGATGACTCGCTCGACATCGCCCGGGGTCACCTCGCGCTCGCGGATCGCGACGATGCCGTGCGAGTTCAGGCTGCGCACGTGGCTGCCGGCGATCCCGGCGTAGACGGTGCTGATCTCGCAGCCGGCCATCAGCTCGGCTTCCTCCACGGCGCGCTGGATCGACAGCACGGTCGACTCGATGTTCACCACCACGCCCTTCTTCAGGCCGCGCGAGGGATGACTGCCGATGCCGATCACCTCGATGCCGCCCTCGCTGGTGATCTCGCCCACGATCGCGACCACCTTGGAGGTGCCGATATCCAGTCCGACGATCGTGTCCCTGGCATTGCGCTTAGCCATCGTGCGTTTGTCCCTCATTCGTTGTCGCGCCGCCGGGGGCGCGCTCGCGCCAGCCCACGGCGAAGCCGCGGCTGTAGCGCAGATCCACGTAGCCGACCTCGGCCACCCGGGGTGTGAGCAGCGGCGCGGCGATGCGCGCAAAGCGCCGCAGGCGGGACTCGAAGGCCTCGCGCCCGAGGCGCAGCTCGAGCCCATTGCTCAGCTCCATGCGCCAGGAGCCGCGCGCGTCCAGCTCCAGCGTGTGCAGGCCGAAGCCCACCGCGGCGAGAGTCGCCCGCGCATCGAGATACTTGCGTGCCACGATGCGCTCGGCGCCATCCGGCCCGATCAGCCGCGGCAGCTCGGGCGGCACGTGGCGCGCATCGCTGACGAACAGCTCGCCACGCGTGTTCAACAGGCCGCTCTCGCCCCAGCGCGCCGCCGGCACCTGCTCGATGACGACGATTTCGAGCTCGGCCGGCCAGCGCCTCCGCACTACGGCGTCGTCCACCCAGTCGATCCCCACGATGCGCGCGCGCACCGCGTCCAGCCGCACGCCGAGAAAGCCCGTGTCGCGCAGGTCGCCCACGGCGGCCTCGATCTGCAGCACGCTGACGCGCTCGAACGGCCCCTGCACGATCACCTGGCGAATCGGCCGGTCGAGCACCAGCGCGGCGCCCCACAACCCCGCGGCGAGCGCGGCGAGGGTGATCGTCACGCCGGCGATCTCCCGCCACGGCAGGACGGGCAGCGTCGGGAGACGCCACGTGAAGCGCGGCTCCCGGGTGCGCCCGCCGCGGCGCCGGGGCTCAGCCGGCTGGGCCATGGCGCACCTCCGTGGCAGCCGCGCGTGCATCGAAGCTGGTCTCGAGCACGCGCCACGCCAGTTCGTCGAAGTCGATTCCCGCCTGGCGCGCGCCCATCGGCACGAGGCTGTGGCTCGTCATGCCGGGAATCGTGTTGACCTCGAGGAAGCGCGGCACGCCGTCCTCGGGGAGCAGGAAATCCACGCGCCCCCAGCCGCTCGCCGCCACCGCCGCGAAGGCGATCTGCACCAGTTCCGCGAACGCGGCCTCGCGCGCGGGCTCCAGTCCGCAGGGACAGTGATAGCGCGTGTCGTCCGAGAAATACTTCGCCTCGTAGTCATAGAAGGCCCGCGGCGTCACGATGCGCACCGCCGGCAAGACCTCGTCCTGCAGCACGCCGACCGAGTACTCGCCGCCGCTGATCCACTCCTCGACCAGCACCGGCCCGGCCCAGCGATGCGCTTCGGCGAAGGCCGCCGGCAGTTCCCCGGCCGCGGTCACCTTGGTCATACCGACGCTGGAGCCCTCGCCGGCGGGCTTGACGATCAGCGGCAGGCCGAGCTCAGCGACGATCCCGGCGGCCTCGTCCGGCGCGCGCATGACCCGCCAGCGCGGCGTCGCGAGACCCCAGGTGGCGAACAGCTGCTTGCTGCGCAGCTTGTCCATCGACAGCGCCGAGCCGAGCACGCCGCTCCCCGTGTAGGGCAGGCCGAGCGTCTCGAGCGCGCCCTGCATCAGGCCGTCCTCGCCGCCCCGCCCGTGCAGCGCGAGCCACGCCCGGTCGAAACCCGGTCCCCCGAGCAGCGGTCCGAGTCCCGCGCTCGGGTCCACGGCATGCGCATCGACCCCGCGGCGCAGCAACGCCGCGAGCACGGCCTCGCCGGTCAGCAGCGAGATCTCCCGCTCCGCCGAGTCGCCGCCGAGCAGCACAGCGACCCGCCCGAAGTCCGCCGGGTCGGTGATGCGCGCGCGGCTCATCGGGTGGCCTCCTGTCCGGCCGAGGCCGGCTCGCCGAGGATGTGCACCTCGGTCTCGAGGCGGACGCCGTGCACCCGCTCGACCTCGGCCGCGACGTGCCGGATGAGCGCCTCGATGTCCGCCGCGGTCGCGCCGCCGGTGTTGATGATGAAGTTGGCATGCTTGGGCGAGACCTCGGCCCCGCCGATGCGACAGCCCTTCAGCCCCGCGGTCTCGATCAGGCGTGCCGCGTGCGCCCCCGGCGGATTCGTGAACACCGAGCCGCAGCTGGGCTCGCCGATCGGCTGCGTCGCCTTGCGCTTCACCAGCAGCTCGCGGATGGACGCCTGCGTGGTGGGCCGCCCGGCCGGGAACGCCAGCTCGGCGGCGAGGAACCATTCGCCCGCCGGCCCCACGACGCTGCGATAGCCGACCTGGTACTCGGCGCGCGCCCGGCGGCGGCGCACGCCGGCGCGGTCGAGCGTGTCGACGCTGCGAACGTAGTCCCAGGTCTCGCCGCCGAAAGCGCCGGCGTTCATCGCGAGCGCGCCGCCCAGCGTCCCCGGGATCCCGGCGAAGAACTCGCCCGCGCCGAGGCCCCAGCGGGCGCAGCTCCGGGCGATCTTCGCGCAGGGCACGCCGGCCTCGGCGTAGATGCCATGCTCGCCATGGCGCTCCATGCCGGACAGGACGCCATGCGTGCCGATGACCACGCCGCGGACGCCCCCGTCGCGCACCAGCAGGTTGCTGCCGAGCCCGGCCCAGTAGACGGGCACCTCGGGCGGCAATGCCGCGAGGAAGCCGGCGAGATCATCGATATCCGCGGGGCGATACCAGGTGTCGGCCGGCCCGCCGACGCGCCACGACGTGTGCCGCGCCATGGGCTCGTCGCGCTTGAGCTCGCCGCGCGGCTCGAAGCGGGGCGGAATCTGCATGGCGGCCATCACGACCGGCCTCCCGCGGGCAGCAGCGCCGGCAGGCGCGCGGCGACGCCACCGATGCTCCCCGCGCCGAAGGTCACCAGCAGGTCGCCCGGCTGCAGCACCCCCGCGAGGGCCTCGGGCAACGCGTCGACGCGCTCGACGAACACCGGCTCGACCTTGCCGCGCGAGCGGATCGCGCGTGCCAGCGCCCTGCCGTCGGCATTCGGCACAGGGTCCTCGCCGGCGGGATAAACCTCGCACAGCAGCAGCGCGTCCGTGGCGGACAGCACGCGCGCGAAGTCGTCCATCAGGTCGCGGGTGCGGCTGTAACGGTGCGGCTGGAACGCCACCACCACGCGGCGGTCCGGCCAGGCGGCGTGAATCGCCTCGAGCGTGCACTCCAGCTCGGTCGGGTGATGGCCGTAGTCGTCGACCAGCAGCGCGGCGCCGTCGCCCGCGGCGATCTCGCCGAGCTCCTGCATGCGCCGGTCAATCCCGCCGAAGCTCGCGAGGGCGCGCAACAGCGCCTCATCGGGCACCTCGAGCTCGAGCGCGACGGCGATCGCGGCCATCGCATTCTGCGCATTGTGCCGTCCAGCCAGGTTCAGCCTGACCTCGAGCGGCGCCGCGTGCCCCGGGCGTGTCACGCTGAAGTGCGACACCCGCCCTTCCTGGCGGAAGCCGGTGGCGCGCAGGTCGGCATGCTCGCCGAAGCCGTAGGTGAGCATGGCCCGCGGGAGGCGCTCGAGCAGCGAGGCCGCGCCGGGGTCGTCGCTGCAGACGATCGCGAGCCCGTAGAAGGGCAGGTTGTGGAGGAAGTCGACGAAGGTCTGGCGCAGCTGCTCGATGTCGCCGCCGTAGGTGGCCATGTGGTCGGCCTCGACGTTGGTGACCACGGCAAGCATCGGCTGCAGGTGCATGAAGGACGCGTCGCTCTCGTCGGCCTCGGCGACCAGGAACCGGCCGGCGCCGAGCCGCGCATGGGTGTTGGCGCTGTTCAGACGCCCGCCGATGACGAAGGTCGGATCGAAGCCCGCCTCGGCGAGCACGCTGGCGACAAGGCTGGTGGTCGTGGTCTTGCCGTGCGTTCCGGCGACCGCGATCCCGTAACGAAAACGCATCAGCTCGGCGAGCATCTCGGCGCGCTTCACCACCGGGATGCGGCGCCGCTGCGCCTCGACGACTTCAGGGTTGTCGCCCGAGACGGCGCTCGACACCACCACCACGTCGGCGCCCTCGAGATTCGCCGCGCTGTGTCCCAGCGTGACCTGCGCGCCGAGCGACTCGAGCCGCTGCACGACCGGGCCGGAGCGCAGGTCCGACCCCTGCACCTTGTAACCGAGGTTGAGCAGCACCTCCGCGATGCCGCCCATGCCGGAGCCGCCGATGCCGACGAAGTGAATCCGGTCGACGCGCCGCATGCGGTTCTTCACGGCTGCACCTCCGTCGGGAGGCTGCCGGCCTCGAGCAGCGCGCGCTCGATCATCGCCAGGGCCTGCGGCCGCGCGGCATCGCGCGCGCGCCGCGCCATGTCGAGCAGGCGGCCGCGATCGGCTATCAGGCCGGCGAGCACGCGCGCGAGGCGCTCGGGCTGGAGCTGCTTTTCCGGCACGAGCACGGCGCCGCCGGCCGCGACGAGATAGCCGCCGTTGAGGGTCTGGTGGTCGTCCACCGCGGCCGGGAACGGCACCAGCACCGCGGGCAGGCCGGCAGCGGCGAGCTCCGAAACGGTCAACGCGCCGGCGCGGCAGATGGCCAGGTCGGCCCAGCCATAGGCCTCGGCCATGTCGTCGATGAACTCGCTGACCTCGGCCGCCACGCCGACCCGCGCATACGCGGCGCGCGCGATCTCCAGCGTGTTCCGCCCCGCCTGGTGCCGGACGTGCGGGCGCAGGTCTGCAGGGATGCGCGCCAGCGCCTCGGGCACGGCCTCGTTCAGGGCCAGCGCGCCCTGGCTGCCGCCGAGCACGAGCAGGCGCGCCGGGCCGCTGCGCTCGGCGAGGCGCTCATCGGGGACCGGCAGCGCCGCGATGGCGGCGCGCACGGGGTTGCCGACGACCTCGGCATTGATGCCGCCAGGGAACGCGCCCGGGAATGCCGCGAGGACGCGGTCCGCGAGCCGGGCGAGGATAAGGTTGGTCGTGCCGGCGATGGCGTTCTGCTCGTGGATCACGAGCGGGCGCCGCGTCAGCCAGGCGGCAACGCCGCCAGGGCCCGCGGCGTAGCCGCCCATGCCGAGCACCACCGCCGGGCGCACGCGCAGCACGATGCGCAGCGCCTGCAACACGGCGAGGCCGACCTTGAAAGGCGCCGTGAGGCGCGTGCCGAGGGTCTTGCCGCGCAATCCGCCGATGGTGATCCACTCTACCGGGATCCCCGCCTCCGGCACGATCCGCGCCTCGAGCCCGAGGCGGGTGCCCATCCAGACGACGTCGATCTTGCGCGCGCGCAACGCGTCGGCCACGGCCAGCGCCGGGAACACGTGCCCCCCGGTGCCGCCCGCCATGACCAGCACGCGCGCGCTCATCGCGACGCCCTCGCCGCGCGGCGGCCCGCATAGCCGTCGGCGCTGAGCTCGTAATGGATGCGCAGCAGCAGGCCGATCGCCGCGGCGGTGACGAGCAGGCTGCTGCCGCCATAGCTGACCAGCGGCAGCGTGAGCCCCTTGGTCGGCAGCAGGCCCATGTTGACGGCGATGTTGATGAAGGCCTGCAGGCCGATCGAGGTGCCGATGCCGAACGCGAGGCAGGCGGCGAACACCCGGCCCGCGGCGGCGGCGGCGGCGCTGATGGCGAAGGCGCGCCACAGGAGCACGGTGAACAGCGCGATCATCAGGAACACGCCGAGGAGGCCGAACTCCTCCGCGAATACCGCAAACACGAAGTCGGTGTGCGCCTCGGGCAGGTAGAACAGCTTCTGCACGCTGCCGCCGAGCCCGACGCCGAACCACTCGCCACGCCCGATCGCGATCAGCGACTGGGTCAGCTGGAAGCCCGAGTTCCACGGGTCGGCCCAGGGATCGAGGAAGGCGGTCAGGCGGCGCATGCGGTACTCGGAGGTGAGCACCAGCAGGCCCAGCGAGGCGAACCCGGCGACCCCCATCACCAGCAGGTAACCGAGCCGCATCCCGCCGACAAACAGCACGCTGGTGGCGGTGGCGAACAGCACCACCGTCGCGCCGAAGTCCGGCTGCAGCATGAGGAGCGTGCCGGCGGCGGTGACGATCACCAGCGGGAACAACAGGCCCTTGAAGCCCGCCTCGAGCGCGTCGCGGCGCCGCGCGACGTAGCTGCACAGGTACAGCAGGATCAGCAGGCGCGCGGGCTCCGAGGCCTGCAGGTTAAATATTCCCATGCGCAGCCAGCGCGTGGCGCCGTTGACCTCGTGGCCGATGCCCGGCAACAGGACCGCGACCAGCAGCAGCGCCGCGACCGTGAGCAGGAGCGGCGAAGCCTGTTCCCACGCACGCAACGGCATGAGGACGCAGAAGGCCGCGGCGAGGCCGCCGAGACCGAGATAGACCAGCTGCCGCAGCAGGTAATGGAAGGGCTGGTCGAAGACCCGGTCCGCCATGGTGATGGACGCGGACGCGACCATCACCAGGCCGAGCAGCGCCAGGGCGAGCGCGCTGCCCGCCAGCCACGGATCCAGCCGCAGGGTGGGCGCAACGGGCTGCGTGACGACGGCGCTCACGACGCCAGCCCGCGCGCAGCGACGGCGAACCGGCCGCCGCGCTCCGTGTAGTCGCGGTACATGTCCGTGCTGGCGCAGGCCGGCGAGAGCAGCACCGTGTCGCCGGGCTCGGCGAGGCGCGCAGCCTCGGCCACAGCCGCCTCGATGCCCGCGACCCGCACGCTCGGACAGACGCCCTCGAGCACGCGCTCGATCAGGGCCGCATCCCGTCCCAGCAGCACTGCGGCGCGCACCCGGCCGCGCGCGGCGTCGGCCAGCGGCTGAAAGTCCGCGCCCTTGCCGTCGCCCCCGGCGATCAGCACCACCGGGCCGTCCATGCCAAGAATCGCCGCCACCGCGGCGCCGACATTGGTGCCCTTGGAATCGTTGATCCAGGTGACGCCGCCGCACTCGGCGACCCATTCGGCGCGATGCGGCAGTCCCGGGAATGCCGCCAGCGCATCCAGCAGCCCGGCCGGCTCGAGGCCGAGGGCCTCGGCCATGGCGAGCGCCGCCAGCGCATTCGCGCAGTTATGCCGGCCGCGGAGCTTCAGCCGCGCCGCCGGCAGCAGCCGCTCTGCGCCGCGCGCGAGCACCGGGCCCGCCTCGCTCTCGACCAGGCCGTACTCGCCGGCGCCGGGCGCGTCGAGGCCGAAGCGGATGCAGGGCGTACGCCCGTCCCACATCGCCATCACCAGGCGGTCCTCGCGGTTCAGCACCACGGTTTGCGCGCCGGACAGGATGCGGGCCTTCGCGGCGGCGTAGCGCTCCAGGCTGCCGTGACGGTCGATGTGATCCGGCGTGATGTTCAGCACGCAGGCCGCGCGGGGATGCAGCGAATCCGTGGTCTCGAGCTGGAAGCTCGATAGCTCGAGCACAAAGATGTCGGGCACCTCGCCCTCGAGCAGGTCGAGCGCCGGCGTGCCGAGGTTCGCGCCGGCGCGCACCGCCAGGCCGCCGGCCGTCGCGAGCGCGGCGAGCAGGCTGGTCACCGTGCTCTTGCCGTTCGACCCCGTGATCGCGGCAACCGGTGCGGGGGCGATCCGCGCAAAGATCTCGATGTCGCCGATCAGCGCCAGGCCGCGCCTGCGCGCCTCGACCAGCAGCGGCTCCTCCAGCGAGACGCCGGGCGAGACCACCACCTCGGCCACGCCGTCCAGCGCCGCGAGGTCGAAGCCGCCGAGCCGCAGGTCGAGAGCCTCGCGCAGCGCGCCCAACCCGGCGAGGCCCGGCGGCGCCGCGCGGCTGTCGAGCACGCGCACCGCTCGCCCGCGGCGCAACAGGTGTCGCGCGCAGGAAAGCCCGGTCGCGCCGAGCCCCACCAGCAGGACCGGCGCTGCGCCAGGCCGTTGCGACGAGCTGTTGAATTCGGGGTGCGCGTTCATCTGACTTTCAGCGTCGCGAGGCCGAACAGCACGAGAATCACCGTGATGATCCAGAAGCGCACGATGACCTTGGGCTCGGCCCAGCCCTTGAGTTCGAAGTGATGGTGAATGGGCGCCATGCGGAAGATGCGGCGCCCCGTGAGCTTGAACGACGCGACCTGCAGAATCACGGAGACCGTCTCGAGCACGAACACGCCGGCCATGACGAAAAACACGATCTCCTGCCGCACAGCGATTGCGACCGCGCCGAGCGCGGCGCCGAGCGCGAGCGCGCCGATGTCGCCCATGAAGATCTGCGCCGGGTAGGTGTTGAACCACAGGAAGCCGAGCCCCGCGCCGACCAGCGCGGCGCAGAACACGAGCAACTCGCCGACCCCCGCGACGTACGGGATGCCGAGGTAGCCGGAGAACACGACATTGCCCGTCACCCAGGCGAACAGCCCGAGCGCGCCGCCGATCAGCACCGTCGGCATGATGGCGAGGCCGTCGAGGCCGTCGGTCAGGTTCACCGCGTTGCTGGAGCCGACGATGACGAAGTAGACCAGCACGAGATAGCCGACCACGCCGAGCGGCAGCACGATGTTCTTGAAGAACGGCACGAACAGCGCCTGCTCGACGGCCGGGTCGGCAGCCGTCAGCACGAGCGCCACTCCGGCGAGCACGGCCCCGACCGACTGCCAGAAGTACTTCCAGCGCGCGGCAAGCCCGCGGCTGTCGCCGATCACCAGCTTCTTGTAGTCGTCAACGAAGCCGATCAGCCCGAAACCGATCATCACGCCCAGCACGATCCACACGAAGCGATTGGCGAGGTCGGCCCACAGCAGGGTCGAGATTGCGATCGCCACCAGGATCAGCGCGCCGCCCATGGTGGGCGTGCCCGCCTTCGGCAGGTGGCTCTCCGGGCCGTAGGCGCGCACCTGCTGGCCGATCTGGTGGAAGGTCAGCCGCCGGATCAGCCACGGGCCGACCAGCAGAGAGATCGCCAGCGCGGTGAGCGCGCCCAGGATGGCGCGGAAGGTCAGGTACTGGAAGACGTTGAAACCGGACTCGAACCGCGCCAGGTACTCGGCCAGGTACAGCAGCATGCTAGCGGTCCTCCCCTGCGACGAGGCGCTCGATCACGGTCTCGAGCCGCATCGAGCGCGACCCCTTGACCAGCAGGTTGACGCCGGCCGGCAGCTCCGCTTCGAGCGCGTCCGCGAGTTCCTCGAGCGCCGTGAAGTGCCGGGCGTCGCCGAACGCGTCGGCCGCCGCCGCGGACTCCGGGCCGATGGCGTAGAGCCGCGTGATGCCGCGCTCGCGCGCGAGACGTCCGGCGGCGGCGTGCAGCTCGGCCGAGGCCGCGCCCAGCTCGCGCATATCGCCCAGCACCAGCCAGGTCTCGCCGGGCAGCGCGGTCGCGTACTCGATCGCCGCTTGCAGCGCGGTCGGATTCGCGTTGTAGGTGTCGTCGATCAGCAGCGCGCCGCTGCGCGCCTTGCGCAGGCTCATGCGCCCCCGCACGCCGACGACCTGCGCGAGGCCGGCGACAATCTCGTCCAGCGACCAGCCTGCCGCCCAGGTCGCCGCCGCCGCGGCCAGCGCATTGAGCGCGTTGTGCCGGCCCGGCAGCGCGAGCTGTGCATCGGCCGCGCCGTCCGGCGTCACGAGCCGGAACTCGAGCAGCGGGCCGTTGGCGTCGAGCGACTGGCGGATCTGCTCGGCGCGGAATTCGGCCTCCGCCGACAGGCCGAAACCGATCCTGCGCCGCGCGCCGGCAAGCTCGCGCCAGAGCGGCGCGAACGGATCATCGTAGTTGATGATGGCGATGCCGTTCCCGGGCAAGCCGGCAAACAGTTCACCCTTGGCGCGCGCCACGCCCTCGAGGCTGCCGAAGCCCTCCAGGTGCACCGGGCCCGCCGCGGTGACGATCCCGACCGAGGGCCGGCTGATGGCCGCGAGGCGCGCGATCTCGCCGGCGTGGTTCGCGCCGAGCTCGAGCACCGCCGCGCGGTGCTGCTGGTCCAGGCCGAACAGCGTCAGCGGCAGGCCGATCTCGTTGTTCAGGTTGCCGCGGGTCGCGAGCACCTCGCCGCGGCTCCTCGCAATCGCGGCCATCATTTCCTTGACGGTCGTCTTGCCGAAGCTGCCGGTGACGGCAATCACGGGCAGCTCGAAGCGGTTGCGCCAGTCGGCCGCCATGGCGCCAAGCGCGACGAGCGTATCCGCCACGCGCAGGGTGGGCAGCGCCAGCTCGAGCGGGGATGACACCACCGCGGCGGCGGCGCCGCGCTCCTGCGCCTGGGCAACGAAGGCATGGCCGTCGAAGTTCGGGCCGCGCAGCGCGACGAACAGCTCGCCCGCCCGGAGCGTGCGGCTGTCCGTGGACACGCCGGCAAAGCCAGGATCCGGTCCGACGAGGGTCGCCGAGAGCATCCGGGCCAGGGCGGTCAGGCTGCCGCGAATCATGCGCATCCCCCGGTCAGCTCGGCCACCAGGCGGCGATCGCTGAATGGTCGCTGCTCGGCGCCGACAACCTGGATCTCCTCGTGGCCCTTGCCGGCGACCAGCACGACGTCGCCCGCGCGCGCGCCGGCCAGCGCCTGCCGAATTGCCGCGGCGCGGTCCCGCTCGACGCGGGCGCGGCCCGGATCGGCGAGCCCGGCGAGAATGTCCGCCACGATCGCCGCGCCGTCCTCGCTGCGCGGGTTGTCGTCGGTGATGACGAGCTCATCGGCCAGCTGCTCGGCGGCCCGGCCCATCTCCGGGCGCTTGCCGCGATCGCGGTCGCCGCCGCAACCGAAGACGCACCACAGGCGCCCCTGGCAGTGGCGCCGCAGCGCCGCCAGCGCCTTGCTCAAGGCGTCCGGGGTGTGGGCGTAGTCCACCACCGCGAGGACCTCGCGCGCCGCGTCCGGAAAGGCCTCCATGCGCCCGGCCGGCGCGCCCACCGAGGCCAGCGCCTCGACGGCGGCGGCCGGCGGCACTTCGAGCGCGAGCAGCACGCCGAAAGCGAGCGCGAGGTTCTCCGCATTGAAGCTGCCGACCAGCCGGGAGCGCAGCGCCAGTTGCCCGAAGACACCGCTGAGCCGCAGCGCAAGGCCGTCCTCGAGCGCCTCGAAATCGCTCAGGAGCACCCGCTCGCCGACGGCGTCCAGGTCCTCCGGCCGCCTGCCCACCACGATGCGGCGCGCGCCGCCCGGGAGTCGTCCGAGCAGCTCGCTCCCGAACGGATCGGATGCATTGATGACGCTGACCGCGGGCGTGTGCGCGAGGAACAGCCGGGCCTTGCTCTCCGCGTAGGCCTCGAGACTTGCGTGGTAGTCGAGGTGGTCGCGGCTCAGGTTGGTGAACGCCGCCACCGCGTAACGCACGCCGTCCACCCGCCCCTGGTCCAGCGCGTGGGACGAGACCTCCATCGCGACCGCGCGAATGCCCTGGCCGGCGAGCCTGGCGAGGGTCCGGTGCACCTCGACCACATCGGGCGTGGTCAGCGCGGAGGGTTCGAGCTGCGCGAACGGGCCGCTGCCAAGCGTGCCGATGAACCCGGCACGCCGGCCAAGCCGCTCGAGGGCCCCGGCCACCAGGTGCGCGCAGGTGGTCTTGCCGTTGGTGCCGGTGATGCCTGCGACCGCGATCCGCTGCGAAGGCTGGCCGAAGAACCGATCCGCCAGCTGGCCGAGGCGCGCGCGCAGGCCGGGCACCGGAAAAGCCTCGCAGCCCGCGGGAAGCCGCGGCGGACCCACACCCTCGGCCGGCTCCCATGCCACCAGTGTGGCGCCCAGGGCGGCAGCGTCGGCGGCATGCTGCAGGCCATGCATGCGCGTTCCCGGCACGGCCAGGAACAGCGCGCCCGGCACGATCCGCCGGCTGTCGAGGCTCAGGTCGGCGACGGCTCGATCCGCGAGCGCAGCCGGGGCGAGCGGCCCCATCAGCTCGCCGAGCGTCATCACCGCAGGCGCGGCCGCTGCGAGCATCATGGCCGCCCCATCGCCTGGACGAGTGTGCTCACGGAGCGCGCGCCCTCGCCGTCATCCGGCGGAATTCCGAGGATGCGCAGGGCATCGCCCAGCACGCGCGCGAAGATGGGCCCGGCGACCTCCCCGCCGTAGAAGACGCCGCCCGAGGGCTCGTCGATCATCACCACGGCGGCGAGGCGCGGTTGCGAGGCAGGCGCCACGCCGCCGAACACCGACAGGTAGCGATCGGCGTGGTAGCCGCCGGTGGTGAACTTCCGCGCCGTGCCGGTCTTGCCGGAGACGCGATAGCCGGGAACGGCCGCCTTCGGCGCGGTGCCCTGGGCGCTGGCCACGGGCTCCATCATCCGCAGCACCGCCAGCGCGGACGCCTCGTCCATGACCTGGCGCGATTGCGCCGGCCGGTCCACGGCCAGCAGCGACACCGGCACCGCGCGGCCGCCGTTGCCCAGGGTCGCGTACGCGTGCGCCAGCTGCAGCGGGGTCACCGAGAGCCCGTAGCCGTACGCGAGCGTGGCCTGGCCGATGGGACGCCACAGGTCGGGCTCCATCAGCACGCCGGCGGATTCGCCCGGGAACCCGGTGGCCGAAACCTCGCCGAAACCGAACCGCCGCAGCTCGCCCCAGAGCTGCTCCGCGTCCAGCGCGAGCGCGACCTTGGACGCGCCGACGTTGCTGGAGCGGATCAGCAGCGTGGCGAGGTCGATCCGGCCGAGGTTGTTCTTGTCCTCGATCGTCTTCGCGCCGACGGTGAACCATCCCGGCCCCGTATCGATGATCGAGGCGGGATCGAACCTGCCGCTGCTCAGCGCGGCGGCGACGATGAACGGCTTGATGCTGCTGCCGGGCTCGAAGATGTCATTGGTGGCGCGGTTGCGATAGCGCTCGGCGGAGAGCTGGCCGCGATCGTTGGGATTAAAGCTCGGCTGGTTGACCATGGCGAGCACCTCGCCAGTGCGCACGTCGAGGATCACCATCGAGCCGGACTGGGCGCGGTGCGCCTGCACCGCCCGCTTCAGCTCGCGGTAGGCGAGATACTGGATCCTCAGGTCGAGGCTGGTGCGCAGATCGCGGCCCGGCCGCGGATCCCGGATGCTCTCCACGTCCTCGATGGCGTTGCCGAGCCGGTCGCGGCGAACCCGCTTCCGGCCGTGCTCGCCGCCAAGCCAGTGGTCGTAGGCCAGCTCGAGGCCTTCCTGGCCGATGTCGTCGATGTTGGTGAAGCCCAGCACGTGGCCGGCGACTTCCCCCGCCGGGTAGAAGCGCCGGTACTCGCGCTGCAGGTGGACGCCGCGGATGCCGAGCTGCATCACGGCCTCGGCCTCGGCGGGCGGCAGGTGCCGCCGCAGGTACAGGAACTCGCGCTCGGGCTGTGCGCTGACGGCGCGCATCAGCCAGTCGGCGTCCCGCCCCACTGCGGCGGCCAGGCGCGGGATCTCGGCCGGCGTGTTGCGCAGCTCGCGCGGGTTGATCCAGACGCTGTCGACCGGGCTGCTCACGGCCAGCGGCTCGCCGCGCCGGTCGGTGATCGAACCGCGATGCGCCGCGATCTGCACGTCGCGCACCTGCCGCGCGTCGCCCTGGCGCGCGAAAAAAGCCTGGTCGACGAATTGCAGGTTCACCGCGCGCCCGGCGAGCAGCACGCCCAGCGCGACGAAGCTGACCGCCACGACCAGCATGCGACGGCGAAAGCGGCGCTGGAACAGGGCCTCGTCGGGACGCCGCCTCATGGCTTCACGATCTCGATCTCCCGGGGCACGGGCACGTCCATCTTCAGCTTCTCGCGCGCCAGCTGTTCGACGCGTGCATGCGCCGCCCACGTGCTGCGCTCGATCTGCAGCTGGCGCCACTCGATGTTCAGCTCGTCGCGGTCCCGGTTGAGCTTCTGCAGCTCGATGAACAGCTGGCGCGTCTGGTGCCGCGCGTCCACGGCCGCAACGGCCGAACCGACCAGCGCGGCGACCAGCGCAGTACCGAGCAGAAGGAGGCGCAGGACCCTGTTCATGCGGCCACCCGCTCTGCGGCGCGCAGCACGGCGCTGCGGGCGCGCGGATTGGCGGCGATCTCGGCCTCGGAGGCGTGCACGGCCTTGCCGACCGGGTGCAGCAGCGGGCGGGCGTGCGCCGGCACATCTGGTAACCCGCGCCACGGCTCGGCCTCTTCCGAGCGGCGCCGGATGAAGCGCTTCACCCTGCGGTCTTCCAGCGAGTGAAAGCTGATCACGCACAGGCGGCCGCCGGGCTTGAGCAGCGCAAGCGATTGCTCCAGCGCCGCGTCGAGCGCGTCGAGCTCGTCATTGATGAAGATGCGGATGGCCTGGAAGCTGCGCGTCGCCGGATGCTTGCCGGGCTCGCGGCCCGGGACAGCCGCGGCGATCACCTCGGCGAGCCGCCCGGTGGTCGCGATCGGCGCCTCGGCCCGCGCCTGCACGATCGCGCGGGCGATGCGCTTCGCATGCCGCTCCTCGCCGTACTCGCGCAGCACCCGCGCGAGGTCGCGTTCCGTTACGCCGGCGAGCCAGTCCGAGGCGCTGAGGCCCGCGTCGGGATCCATGCGCATGTCGAGCGGGCCGTCGCGCATGAAGCTGAAGCCGCGCGCGGGGTCGTCGAGCTGCGGCGAGGACACCCCCACGTCGAGCAGCATGCCGTCGAAGCCGGCCGCAAAGCCGGCCTGCGCCGCTATGCGCCCCAGCTCGGCGAAGTTCCCCCTGACGATCGACACCCTTGAATCCCCGCCAAATCGCCGCTGTCCCGCCCGGATGGCTTCCGGATCGCGGTCCACGGCCAACAATCTCCCCGCCTCGCCGAGTCGCTCGAGGATCGCTGCCGAATGCCCGCCGCGCCCGAGCGTGGCATCGAGGTAGCTTCCTGCTTCGCGTACGGCGAGGGCCTTAAGCGCCTCCCCCAGGAGCACCGGCGCATGAGCGGTTGCGCCAGACTCCACTAGAAGCTGAACGTTTCGAGTTCAGCCGCGAGTCCGCCGGCGTCGGCGGACTCCTCGGTCAGCCACTGATCGCGGCGCTCGTTCCAGCGCTGCTCATCCCAGATCTCGAACTTGTTGCCCTGCCCGATGAACATGACCTGCCGCTCGATCGTGGCGAAGTCGCGCAGTTCCTTCGGCAACAGGATGCGGCCCTGGCCGTCCAGCTCGACCTCGGTCGCATGCCCGACCATGAGTCGCTGCAGGCGGCGGGCCTGGCGGTTGAGGGTGGGCAGGCGCGCGATGCGCCGCTCGATCTCTTCCCATTCCGGCAGCGGGTAAACGAGCAGGCAGTAGTCGCGGTCGACCGTGACAATCAGCTGGTTGCCGCAGCGCTCCTCGATGCGCGCCCGATAGCGCGTCGGGACCGCGAGGCGACCCTTTGCATCCAGTGAAATTCGATTGGCGCCGCGAAACATAATGGTGGCCCGAGGGAGTGAACTCCCATTTCTTCCCACTTCTCCCCACTTGGCGCCACTATATGAACCGGCTTGCCCCCCGTCAACCGCTTCGGGGAAAAAATTCTCTTTTAGCTACCGATACTTAGACGCGTTTCTGGAAGTGGAACTAGACCCCATCGTATGGCGAAAAATCAGGCAGTTAAGAGGCTTTCCTGTCAAAGAACCTTAGGAAAGACGTGAGAGCCGGCCTGTAAGCCGGGTTCTGTCGGGGACAGTCATTCATCTGGGACGCACGTCGCCGTGCGCCTCGAGCGACCTACCCGGAAGCCCGCGCGGGCCGCGCGTCGCGGGCGAACCCGCTTGCTTCCCTATTTGGTCTTGCTCCGAGTGGGGTTTACCGTGCCGCGAACCGTTACCGGCCGCGCGGTGCGCTCTTACCGCACCTTTTCACCCTTGCCGTCGCTGCCCGGAGGCGGCGCTTGGGCGGTATGTTTTCTGTGGCACTTTCCGTGGGCTCGCGCCCCCCAGGCGTTACCTGGCACCCTGCCCTGTGGAGCCCGGACTTTCCTCCCCGGCACAAAGCCGGAGCGACTGCCCGGCCGACTCTCACGCAGGCCCATTGTACGCCCTGCCCCGGTGCGCCGCTCTGCGAATGGCGGCGCCGCGCTCAGGGCGCCGCGCCGAGCTTCAACGCGAGTTCGTAGGCGCGACGCCGCGGCACCCCGGTCAGCTTCGCCGCGATGCGGACCGCCCGGCTCGGCGGCAGTTCCTCCAGCAAGACGGGCAGCAGCGTGGCGAGCGCGGCCTCGTCGCCCTCGCGCGACTCCGCCGGCTCCCGGCCGGCGATCACGACGACGGTCTCGCCGCGACTCGCGTCAGGATCGGTCGCGAGCGCGGCGGCGAGTTCCGCGAGCGTGCCACGATAGAGCGTCTCGTGCAGCTTGGTCAGCTCGCGCGCCACCACCGCAGCGCGCTCCGCCCCCAGCACGTCGGCGGCGTCCGCCAGCAGCGCCGCGAGACGATTGCCGGCCTCGAAGAACAGCAGCGTGCGCGGCTCGTCCGCGAGCGCCTCCAGCCGCCCCCGCCGCGCCGCCGCGCGCGCCGGCAGGAAGCCCTCGAAGGCGAAGCGGTCCGTCGGCAAACCGGCCACGGACAGGGCCGCAAGCACGGCCGACGGCCCCGGCACCGGGCTGACCACGAGGCCCGCGGCGCCGGCTGCGCGCACCAGCCGGTAACCGGGGTCGCTCAAGAGCGGCGTGCCGGCATCCGAGATGAGCGCGATGTTGTCGCCGCCTTGCAGGCGCGCGATCAGCCCGGGCACCTCGCGCTCCTCGTTGTGCTCGTGCAGCGAGGCGAGGCGGGCCTTCAGGCCGAAGGCCGCGAGCAGTCGGCCGCTGTGGCGGGTGTCCTCACAGACCACGAGGTCCACCTCGCCGAGGATGCGCCGCGCCCGCGGCGAGAAATCCTCGAGATTGCCGATAGGCGTCGCGACGATCCAAAGCGTACCTGGTGTTTTTGCCACTATAATCGCCCTTCCCCCGACCCCACCCGAAACGGACACTCGACAGCATGCTGCAACGGCCGCAACGCACTGCGCAAACCCTGCTCGCCCTGGTCGCGGCCGCGGCCTTGCTGGCCGGCTGCGCGCCGGGCGTGCTGGACCGCGGTGCAGCCGAGGTCGCAGTCCACGCCGCGGATGCCCGCCAGCTCGAGGCAGCGGGCGACTGGGCGGCGGCGGCGGATGCATGGCAGCGCGCCGCCGCGGCCGCCCGCGGCGCGGAGCGCGACGCGCCGCTGGTGGCGGCCGCCGAGGCCTGGCTGAGAGCGGACGAGCCCGACCAGGCCCGCTCGGCGCTGGCCGGGGTATCGGCCGATCCCGGCCGCGAGCTCGCGGCGCGCCGCATGCTGACCGAGGCGCGGCTCCTGCTGCGCACCGATCGGCCGGCCGACGCGCTGGCCCGGCTCGCAGGCGTGCCGACCGGCCCGAACGACCCGGCGGCGGCGGAGATCCTCGCGACCCGCGCCGATGCCGCATTCGCCAGCCGCCAGCCGGCGATGGGCGCAACCGCGCTGGTGCGGCGCGAGGCGCTGCTCACCGATCCCGCGCAGCGGACCGCGAACCAGCGGCGGCTCTGGAATCGTATGCAGGAAGCGGCCGCCGCGGGCGTCGCGCTCGAGGCTCCGCCCGGAACCGACCGGTTGGTCACGGCCTGGCTCGAACTCGGCCGCCTCATGGCGACCCATGCGGAGAACCCGTTCCGCCTCCGCGCCGGGATCATCGAGTGGCGCGAGCGTCATCCGACCCACCCGGCGGCGCTGGAAATCGTCCCGATGCTGCTGGCTGAATACCAAGCGCTGACCGAGTATCCGCGGCGCGTCGCCTTGTTGCTCCCGTTGAGCGGTCGCCAGGCCTCGGCCGCGGCGGCCGTGCGGGACGGCTTCATCGCCGCCTATCTCGCGCAGGGCGCCGACGGCGATCGACCGGCGCTCCGCATCTACGACACCAGCGCGCTCGGCTTGACGGCGGCCTATGAGCTCGCCGTGCGCAACGGCGCGGACTTCATCGCCGGTCCGCTGCTCAAGGAAGAGCTGACCGAGTTCGCCGGCGCCGAGCTTCCGGCCGTGCCGACGCTGGCGCTGAACTGGGCGGACGACGACGTCGTCCTGCCGGTACACGTGTTCCAGTTCGCGCTCGCGCCCGAGGAAGAAGCGGCCGCGGTGGCGAGCCGCGCCACGCGGGACGGCCATCGCCGTGCGCTGGTGCTCGCGCATGACACGGACCAGGGCCGCAGGATGGCGCGCAGCTTCACGGACGCGTTCAAGGCCAAGGGCGGCGAGGTGCTCGGGCAGCAGGTGTTCGATCCCCGTGACCAGGATTTCTCGGTGGAGATCACCGGGCTGCTGTTGCTCAGCGAAAGCCGCGCGCGGCACCAGCGCCTCCAGGCGGCGCTCGGGCGCAGGCTCGAGTACGAGCCGCGCCGGCGCCAGGACGCGGACTTCCTGTTCCTCGCGGCCCGGCCTTCCGAGGGCCTCCTGATCCGTCCGCAGCTCCGGTTTCATTACGCCGGCGATCTCCCGATCTACTCGACGTCCGCGATCTTCGATCCGAGCCGCGGCAGCAGCCCCGACCTCGATGGCGTGCTGTTCGCCGACATGCCTTGGCGGGTCGGCACCGAGGGCGCCGAGTTCATGTCGCAGTTCCGTGCGTTCGGCATCAGCGCGCTGGATCGCAGCGGCCGACTGTATGCGTTCGGTGCCGATGCCTATCGACTGGTGCCCCTGCTGCACAATCACAGCGCGAGCCTCGGCTCCGGTGTCCAGGGGCTGACCGGGGTGCTGCGCGTGGACGCCGATGGCCGCGTACAGCGCGAGCTGGACTGGGGCCGCTTTCACCGCGGCCAGGTGCGGCATGCGCCGGCGCCCGTGCGGGTCGCCGAGGAACCCGGCCCACCCGGCTCATGAGCCAGGCCCCGGGACGCGCCGCCGAGGACGCGGCCCTCCGCTTCCTCGAGTCGAGGGGCTGCGCGCTCGTGGCGCGCAACTACCGCTGTCGCCTTGGCGAGATCGACCTGGTCATGCGCGACGGCGAAAGCCTGGTCTTCGTGGAGGTCCGCGCCCGTGGCAGCGACGCGTACGGCGGGGCGGCGGCCAGCGTAGGCATCAGCAAGCAGCGCCGCCTCGCGGCCACGGCACGCCACTTCCTGATGACCCACCCGCGCGAGGCCGAGCGGGCGGCGCGCTTCGACGTGGTGGCAATCTCGGGGCCCGGCGGGGAGAATTCTCCCCGTTGGATTCGCGCAGCCTTCGACTGCGCATCCTGACCGGGCGGGGCGAGCATGGATCCACGGGACAGCATCGAGGACGCACTCAGGGCCGCTGTCGGGTCCGACAGCGTGCTGACCGATCCGGCCGACCGCTGGACCTACGGCTACGACAACAGCCGTGCGCAGGCGCTGCCCCGGGCGGTCGTGCTGCCCGCGGATACGGCCGCTGTGCAGCGGGTGGTCGAGATCTGCCGGCGCTTCCACGCGCCGCTCACCGTGCGCGGCCGCGGGACCGGCACGACCGGCGCAGCGGTGCCCGAGGAAGGCGGCATCGTGCTCTCCATGGAGCGCATGGCGAATATCCTCGCGGTCGATGCCGCGAACCGCGTCGCGGTCGTGCAGCCGGGGGTCACCAACGGCGCGCTGCAAACCGCCGTGGCGGCCGCCGGATTTTTCTGGCCGCCGGACCCGGGCTCCGCCGAGTACTGCACGATCGGCGGCAACCTCGCCTGCAACGCCGCCGGCCCGCGCGCGCTGAAGTACGGCACGCCGCGCGAGAACACCCTGGGCCTCGAGGCGGTCACCGGCGAGGGCCGCATCATCCGCTGTGGCTGCTACACGACCAAGGGCGTGGTCGGGCTCGACCTCACCCGGCTGCTGATCGGCTCGGAAGGCACGCTCGCCATCATCACCGAGGCGACGCTGAAGCTGAGTCCTTTGCCGGAGCGGATCGCCACCTTGCGCGCCGCGTACACCGACATGCACGCGGCCGCAGCCGCGGTCAGCCGGATCATGGCGCAGCCAGTCGTGCCGCGCGTGCTGGAGTTTCTCGACCATGGCGCCCTCGAGCTGCTGCGAGCACGCGACCATGCCGACCTGCCGCGGGCTGCCGGGGCGCTCTTGATGATCGAGGTCGACGGGCTCGCCGAGCAGCTGCCCGCCGCGGTGGCCGCGCTGGCGCGAGCTGCCGCCGGCGAGGGCCTGCTGGAGTGGCGAGCCGCCGCGAACGATGCCGAGGCGGCAACGCTGTGGGCTGCCCGCAAGGCGCTGTCCCCCGCGTTGCGCAGTCTTGCGCCAAAGAAGATCAACGAGGACGTCGTGGTCCCCGTGTCGCGCATCCCTGAGCTGACCGACGGCCTGGCTCGGCTCGCGGAGCTTCATCGCGTGAGGATCGTCAGCTTCGGCCATGCGGGCAACGGCAACCTGCATGTCAACGTGCTCGGCGAGGAAGCCGATCTCGAGCGCATGCGCGCATGCATCGAGGACGTATTCCGCCTGGTGCTGGCGCTGCAGGGCACACTGTCGGGCGAGCACGGCATTGGCCGCAGCAAGCGGGCCTTCGTGCCGCTCGAGATCGGCCCGGACACACTGGCGCTCATGCAGCGCGTGAAAGCGGTCTTCGATCCCGACGGGATCCTCAACCCCGGGAAGATGCTTTAGCCGGGCCATGGCGGGGCCCACATCGGAATGTCCGCGGCGTGTTGTCCGCGACGGGGGCATGGCAGGGTCCCCCTCGCTTAGAAATCTTTATGCGCTCGGTGGACCCTGCCATGCCCCCGCCGCTGCGCCCCCGCCGACGGGAACGCCCCAGGGCGTTGCCACCATCGACGCGGCAGCGGGCGCGGAACGAAGCGCCAGGCCCAGCGATGCGGCAGCGGCCGCGGAAACGAAGCGCCAGGCCCAGCGACGCGGCAGCGGGCGTGGGAACGAAGCGCCAGGCCCAGCGACGCGGCAGCGGGCGTGGGAACG
>Ga0209498_1000412_pt1 | contig 26377 bp, 16 predicted proteins | sample WalLakDeSediment_FD_184131 | JGI IMG/M metagenome (GOLD analysis project Ga0209498, IMG submission 184131) | Lake sediment microbial communities from Walker lake, Nevada to study Microbial Dark Matter (Phase II) - Walker Lake 11/02/13 Deep... | ecosystem: Environmental > Aquatic > Freshwater >...
TCTGCACCGCCACGGGGAGGGCGGCCAAACCCGTGGCCTCGAAGGTGACGGAGCCGAGACCGGCCCCAACGGCGGCCAGGGTGTTGGAGCCGGGGTCAGGCCCCAGAATCCACGAGGTGACGGCCGCAATTCCGCCGGCGTCGGTGTAGGTGGTATCGTCGATGGCGGATCCCCCCCCTTCCAGGACGGAGAAGACCACCTCGATCCCCTCAAGGGGGTTCCCGTATCGATCCTCGATCTTCACTGCGGGCTGGACCGGCACGGCCTGTCCGGCCCGTGCCGACTGGCCGTCTCCCATCACCTTCCGAAGGCTCCAGGGGACGTCCGGGAGGGCGAGGGCCGAAAAGAACAATGGTTCGCCGAGACCGGAGACCACGGCGGTGAGCTCGTACCGCCCCGCCAGCGTGCCGAGAGTCCACCCAGCCACAGCCGCCACGCCGGAGGAGTCGGTGACGGCGTTGCCACCGGTGACGGTCTGCTGGGAGATGAGGGAGGCTCCGGCCGGAGCGGGCCATCCCGTCTCGGAGAAGGCCACCGGGATTCCCGGCACCGGGTTGCCGAACACGTCTCGAACCAGGACGGAAGGTAGCACTTCCACCGGAGCCCCCACGGTTCCTTCCTGAGCTTCTCCCGCCTGGACTCGGGCGTCCGCCGGAGGACCTACAAGAGCTTGGGCCGTGAGGGTCAGAGGCTCCAGGCCCGCCACCGTGGCCGTTAGGGCCTGGACCCCCGCCGTGGTGCCGAGGGTCCAGCTTTCCACGGCAGCGATGCCCCAGAGGTCGGTGACGGATTGTCCTCCCTCGAGGCTTCCTCCGCCGGAGGCCAATTCGAACAGCACCGGAACCCCTTGGAGGTGATTCCCGAACCCATCGGCCACCCTCACAGAGGGAGCCAGGGGCACCGGGTCCCCCACCGTGGCCACCTGTCCGTCTCCCTGGAAGACGGTCATGGCGGCAGGAGCGCCGGGAGAGGCCTGGGCCACGAAGGTCAGGGAAGGCAGGCCCGCCACGGAGGCGGTGACGAGGTTCGGGCCCGGGACAGTGCCGAGGGTCCAGGAAACCGCCTCGGCGATGCCCCGACCATCGGTGGAAGGGCGCGGTCCCTCCAGTGCCCCCCCCCCGGAGATCACTTCGAACAGGACGCCCACTCCAGCTACCGGATTCCCGAAGCCGTCCCGCACCATCACTGCCGGAGAAGGCTCTACCTCCGCTCCGACGACACCCTGCCGGTGCAGGACGCCCTGGGGGGCCATGGCGGCCGGCGCTCCAGCCGAAGCGGTGGCTGTGAACACCGCCGGCGCCACACCCGCAACGCTGGCCTGCAGGGTGTTCAAGCCGGCCTCCGTCCCCAGAACCCAGGAACCGACCACGGCGACTCCCGCATCATCGGTCAACCGAACTCCCCCCGTGACCCGCCCCCCGCCGGTCACCACCGAGAACACCACCTCCTGGCGAGGAAGGGGCCGACCCTTCTTGCTCACCACCCGGACCGCCGGAGGAATCTCTACCGCCGACCCCACAGTCCCTGACTGGTCCGGAAGGGTGATGGCCACCAGGGAGGCCGCCTCGGGTTCCGGACCGGAGCCCAGGTCGCACGCAGCCAGGGAAGCAGCAAGGCACAGTGCCCCGAGGGCCCATGTGGAGCCAAACCGAGGGGCAGATGCCCTGCGGCAGACTCCGAATGGACCAGGGTCTGAGTGGCGCATGGTGACAACGCTGCGGCTGGCGGGGCTGCTCCAGGAGATTCCCACGTCTCGGCTGGCTACTCCAACGGTGTTCGTCCAATGTCCCCTTCTACGCTAGACCGTTGCCATGCCCCCTGGCAAGGATTCCTGCCCCGCCCCGGTGAGAGCCCCACGAGGCGCGGAGCACGTGCAGAGATGACGGGGGGCCCGAAAGGCCCTAGGATCATGGCCGGGTTTCCCCCGATCCCGGGGGATGCGTTTCGGGCCCCCATCCCTGTGGGGCCCCAGCCAGGGAGGCGGCCGTGCTGTCCATAGCATTCCACGGAGGGGTCGGGGAGGTCACCGGGTCGTGCCATCGGGTAGAGACGGAGGCCGGGAGCATCCTCCTGGATTGCGGCCTGATCCAGGGAGGTCCCGAGCGCCACGACCGCAACCGCCGGCGGCTCCCCATCTCCATAGACTCCCTGAGGGCGGTGATCCTCAGCCACGCCCACACGGACCACGCGGGGCGCCTCCCCCTCCTTGTGAAGTGGGGGTACAGAGGCCCGATCCTGGCCACCAGGCCCACGGCGGATCTTTGCCGCATCATGCTGGCGGACTCAGGCAAGATCCAGGAGGAAGACGCCCGTTGGAAGATCAAGCGGCTGAAGAAGAAGGGCCGGGACGCCTCCTGGGTCACACCCCTGTACACGGAGGAGGAGGCTCTGCGAACCGCTGAGCGGATCCAGCCCGTGGAGATGCATGAGGAAGTAGATCTGGGTGGAGGAGAAAGCGTGGTGTTCCATCGGGCGGGCCACATCCTTGGAGCCGCCATGGCGGAGCTCGAGGTGGGTGTCAGAGGGGAGCGAAGGCGGATCCTCTACTCCGGCGACCTGGGGGTGGACGGAGCCCGCCTCATGGGCCCGCCCGAATCGGTGGAGCGTCCAGACTATCTCCTCATGGAATCCACCTACGGGGACCGGCAGCGCACGGAGGAGGGAGATCGAACCGAGCTCCTCTTCGACGTCATCACCTCCACGGTCCAACGGGGCGGAAAGGTCATCATCCCGGCCTTCGCCGTGGGCCGGACCCAGGAGGTTCTGGCCCGGATCAACGACCTGGTGGAAGGGGGACGCCTCCCCGGACTCCCGGTCTTCGTGGACAGCCCCATGGCGGCGGCCGTCACCCGGGTCTTCACCCAGCATCCGGACGCCTACTCCGCCGAGGCCCGCCGTCTCCTGGAAGAGGGAGACGAGCCCCTGGAGTTCTCCGGTCTCCGCATGGTCTCCTCCATCCAGGAGTCCATGGCGATCAACCACCTGAAGGGCCCCGCCGTCATCATCTCCTCTTCCGGCATGTGCACCGCCGGCCGAATCAAGCACCATCTGCGCCACCACATCTCCGATCCCCACAACACGGTCCTCTTCGTAGGGTACCAGGCCGCCAATACCCTGGGCCGCCTCATCCAGGGCGGGGTCACCCCGGTGCGCATCTTCAGCGAGTGGCACCCGGTGGAGGCGGAGGTCCGTACCATCGAGGGCTTCAGCGCCCACGCCGACCGGGACGAGCTTCTGGCCTGGTACGATTCCCTGAGAGGTGTCGGGAAGAGGACCTTCCTGGTTCATGGCGAGGAGGACGCTGCACTCGCCCTGGCCACCCTCCTCCGGGAGCGGGGCCGGGAGCCCGTGACGGTTCCGGAGCCGGACCAGGAGTTCGCCCTGGAGTAGGAGCCAGCACCTCCTCCTTAGGCGCAGGGCCCACATGGCCCCTGGGCCCAGCCCCCCGGGCCCGGGAGGAGCGGAGAAGAAAAGTGCGGCGGGAAGAGGCGAGGGATTGTATCTTCCAGCATCATTCCTCTTCCCGTGCCGTCGAGGTCCCATGGACGTTCGGCTCACGACGCTTGGCGCCCCGGGCGTGGTGGTGAACGGTGAGGAGTCCGTGCCCCTGGCGGGCAAGCCTCTGCCGCTCTGCCTCCTCGTGTTCCTGGGCCTGGAGAGGGAGGCCACCCGGGACCGCATCCAAGGGGTCTTCTGGCCCGATTCTCCTCCCGACCGGGCGCGCCGCGCCCTGACCCAGACCCTTCACGACCTGAAGAAGGAGTTGGGGGAGGCTTGGGTGGAGTCCAGGGGACAACTGGTGAGGGCTACTCCCCACCTGTGGGTGGACGCCCTGGAGTTCGAGGCCCTGGCTGAGTCGGGCCGGCACCCTGAAGCCCTTGCCCTCTACGGGGGGCCTTTCCTGGAGGGACTTTCCCCGGCTCGGGGCCCATCCCTGGATGAGTGGGTGGAGCAACGCCGGGCGCGCCTGGCCCGGCGGCACCGGGCGGCCTCGGATGCCTTCATCGCCGAGGCCCGAAAGAGGGGCGACCTCCAGGGGGCTCTCTTGGCCGCAGAGAAGTGGGCCACGTTGGACCACCTTGACGACGCCGCCCAGCACCACCTCATCCGGCTCCTGGCGGAGACCGGGAGCCGGTCCAAAGCGTTGACTCAGTTCGAGCGCTATGAGGCCAACCTCAGGGAGTTGCTGGGCCTGGGGCCCCTGGAGGAGACGAAAGCCCTCATGGAATGGATAAGGGAGGGGTCGTCTCCTGCATGGGCTCCCCCGCAGGCCCCAGGATCCTTCGTTCACGAATCATCTCAAGCCGCCATGAGCCCGGCTCCGCCGGGCCCCGGGAAGCTCCAAGGGAGACCCCCCAGACGGGAAGAGCTGGCGAGGCGGATGGATGAGGAGCTCGGCGCCTCCCTTCAGATCCTCCGGCCCATCGGACGGGGGAACGTGGCAGATGTCTTCCTGGCCCGGGAGCCCCACCTGAAACGCCTGGTGGCCGTGAAGATCCTGGCTTCCCACCTGGCCTCCGATCCCAAGGCCCGCAAGCGCTTTCAGCGGGAGGCCCGGGCGGCGGCACGGATCAACCACCCCAACGTCTGTGCGGTCTATCAGGTGGGAGCCCTCTCCGACGGCACCCCCTTCTATATCCTCCCCTTCGTCAAGGGAACCACCCTGGGCCAGCGGCTCAAAGCCGAGGGCCGGCTTCCGCCATCGGAGGTCCGGAGAGTCATTCGGGACGTGGCCTCGGCTCTGGGGGCCGCCCACCGCCTGTCGGTGATCCATCGGGACGTCCGCCCCGACAACGTCCTGGCAGACGAGGAGTCCGGCCGGTACCACCTGTGCGACTTCGGAATCGCCGGGGTCCTGGAGACGGGTGAGGAGGGGGAAGAGAGGATCACCAGCACAGGAGAGGTGCTGGGGCACCCCGCTTACATGAGCCCAGAGCAGACCGCGGGCGGGCCCCTGACGGATCGGGCGGACGTCTACAGCCTGGGCGTCATGGCCCACGAGCTGTTGATGGGCCGTGTTCCCCAGCCGGGGAAGGCCCCGGAACGGAAATCGTCCCAGGGCCCCTCTCTCCCCGACCTCGAGCCCCTCCGGGACCACATGGGCGCCCCCCATCCGGACCTTGTGGACCTCGTGGCCCGGTGCCTGGCCCCGAACCCGGCGCACCGGCCCAGCGCGGCGGATATCGAGCGGAAGGGTGAGGAGCGGGTGAGGCAGCTTGAAGATGATGCGTCCTCCGATGCCTGGATGGGCTCCTGGGGGCCCGTGGCGGTCCTCTTCGAGAAGAGGCTGCCCCAGATCCTGGCGGCCTACATCCTGGGAAGCTGGGGAATCCTGGAGTTCACCCAGTACCTGGTGGAAGAGGGGTATCTCGTGCCGGTGGCGGAAGACCTGATCCTCTTCAGCATCCCCTTCGGATTCCTGGCCGTGTCCATCCTGGGCTGGTTCCACGGGAAGAAGGGCCCCCAGGAGATGCCGCCGGTGGAGAAGTGGCTCCTGGTGGCGGTGGGGGTGGGGTGGGTGGTGGCACTGGGAATGGTGCTCTTCTAGGCCGGGAGGCAAGGGACTCACATGGGTAGCTCCACCAAGGAATCCCAAGCCCCCGGTCCGAAGGCTCCTGACCCTGCCACTCCGAACCTGCTCAAGCTTGCGGGCCGGAGCCCGGGGGGGGCTCCGGCGAACCGGGACGGGGCACCTCGTCCCGACGTTTTCCATCCTCTCCATCCACAGGAGGAACACCATGACGGAACCCAACGCCAAGCACCACCAATTGCGTGTCACCGTAGAACCCGAATCCGGGCGGGTGGCCGTGGAGCCCAACCCGGTGTACATCGCTTCCGGGGACAGGGTAGACTGGACATGCGAGGCCGGCCCGTTCGCCATCCACTTCGAGCCCGTCAGCCCCCTGGCCCGCAGGCGCTTCTGGACGACGGGGGACCGGAACACGGTGGGGGGTCACATCCGGGCCAACAACCTCCCAGGGAAGTACAGGTACTTCGTGGCGGTTTTGCACGACGGCCAGATCTACACCGAGGACCCGGAGCTCATCGACGACCCTGTGGGTCCGCCGCGGGGGACCGTGTAAGAAGGCTGACCCTCAGCGGACCGGGCCAGCCACCAGGCCCTGGAAGGCCGGATCGTCCCGCAGGGCCCTGAACCACGGGTCCCGGGCGACACGAGCCCGCCGCTCGGGCATGGCGGAAAGGTAGAGCCCCAGGAGGCGCAGGCTTTCCTCCCTCTCCCCCAGGAGGAGGCGGGCGGCTGCCTCCCGGTTATCCAGGCGGGGGTCCGGCAGGGGCGCCACGTCCCTGGCCATCCGGATGACCGCCCGGGCACTGTCCTGGTGCCCGCCCCGGGCCAGGACGGAAGCCACGTCCATGAGGACGAGTGGGTGTTCCGCCTCCCTTCGATGGGGGGAGATGAACTCCACCAGGGTGTCTGCCAGAGCCCAGGCCCGGTCCGCATCCGGTGCCCATTCGTCCCAGAGGCTCAGGAGGATGAGCTCGGCGGAGACGAACCCGGCCCGCCCGGGGAACTTGCGGCGGCCCTCCAGCATGCACCATCTGTGGGCTTCCTCGAACTCTGCCAGGTCGAGGGTGACCTGGCAGAGCCGGATCAGGATTTCCTGATCGTTGAAGAGCCACGCATCCGCCGCAAGGGCGCTCTTCGCAGCTTCCTTGGACTGCTCCAACCGGCCGTTCTGCCAATGGATGAGGCTCAGGGTGCTCCAGGCCATGGCGGCGGTCCGGTCCCTCTGCACTGCCCTCTCCAGATCCTCCTGAGCTTCCATCCAGAGCCGGGATCGATCATCGGAATCCGCCACTTGCTGGGCCAGGTAGGCGCGGAAAACCCCTCTCAGCTCCAGAGCCGCGGCGTTGGACGGGTCCCGGGCCAGGACCCGTTCCGTGTGGGCGATGCCCGCGCTGCAGGCGGCGAGGTCGTAGGAAGCCGTGGTGGGGGTGAAGCGCTGTGCCCGAACGGCCTCGATCCAAGCCCGCTCGATGAGGGGCTCCACCCAGTGGGGATCCATGGCCTCGATGGCCATGAGAAGGGAATCGGCCTTGGCCAGGGTGTTGCGGGCCCCCTCCGTGTCTCCCGACCGAATCTGGTTGTTGGCCTGGGAGTGCATGGCCTGGGCCCCGAAGAACCGCTCGATGCACTCGGAGCAATCAGTCCCTGCCCTCAGGTGCTGAACGGTCAGCTCGAACCCGAGGCGCCGCCGGAGGAGGCGGGCCACATCCCCCGTGAGCTCTTCCAGGAGGCGGGAAAGCTCCTCCCTTGGGCGCCTAAGGGTTCCGGTCCCGGCCAGGCGCCCGCCAGTCACTGCATCCGTGAGCTCTGTCAGGACCTGGACCTCCCCTTCCGTGCCGAGAACGGAGCCCCCCACGAGGGTCCTCACCCCATGCCTGGCCACGATGGAGTCCAGGGGAAGGCCTGTTCTGACATACTCTCGCATGGTGGCTGCGGACACCACCACCGTGAGAGGCTCCACCCTCCCAAGGTGATCCGTCAGCCACTCCGTGAAGCCGGCCGCCAGGAAGGAGGCCTCCCCGTCCCTCAGGTCCTGGAAGGGGAGGACGGCAACGTTGGTGAGTGGGGGGAGGGCAGGCTGGGCTTCGCGCGGCGGGCCCGAAGTCTTCCACCAACTGTAACCCACACCCGCAAGGACCAGGACGAGAGCGCCCGCAAGGAAAGGGCGACGGCGACGATGGACACGATAGAGCCACCGCATCCAGGAATCGCTGACGGCGTCGAAGTCCGATCCGGAATGAACGGCCAGCTCCGCCGTGAGGGTGCCAGCCGTGTCGAACCGGTCGTCCGGGTCCTTCGACAGGAGACGGAGGACCAGCCGGTCCAACCATATGGGAACGTCGGGACGCTCCTCCAGGAGGGAGGGAGGAGGTTGGCTCAAGTGTTGGGCGATTACGGCCCGGGCCGTGGGGGCGGTGAAGGGCGGCCGTCCAGCGAGCATCTCGAAGAGCACACACCCCAGGGCGTAGAGATCCGCACGGCCATCCACGTCCGGGTCCCCGGCACCTTGCTCCGGGCTCATGTACTGAGGCGTCCCCAGGGCCACACCCGTGGCGGTCAGGTTCTCGGCGCCGGCGGCGGTGAGGGCCCGGGCGATCCCGAAATCCGCCACCACCGCCTTTCCTTCTTCCAGGAGGATATTCTCGGGCTTGATGTCCCGATGCACGACCCCCTTCCTGTGGGCATGGTCCAGGGCCTCCGCCACCTGGCGTGCCAACTCCACCGCATCACCGATGTGAAGGCGACCCGCCAGCCGGAGGCGCTCCCTCAGGGAGCTCCCCTCCACGTATGGCGCGATGTAGTACAGAACGCCGTCCACCTGGCCGGAATCGAAGAGAGGCAGGATGTGGGGGTGGGTCATCTTCGCGGCAATCCCGATCTCCTTCAGGAACCGCTCACCCCCGATGCTGGCGGCGAACTCGGGCCGGAGGACCTTAATGGCCACCGGACGGTCGTGCCTCAGGTCCCGGGCGAGATACACCACGGACCTGGCGCCCTGGCCCACCTCCCGCACCAGTTCGTAACGTCCCGACAGGGCGTCCTCCAGATGCTCCATCTGGGTTCTCATGGACCTACCTCCCGGACCGATGACGGGCCGACGCCCCTGGAATTCCCGGCACCGAAGACTCGGAACCAGACTGAAAGTGAATCGTGATGGATGGAAGATAGGCCGGTGCACGATCCAAAGCCAAGGATTTCCCGCCCTCACCGGTTGCCAGGGCCAGTCACGGCGCTGCGCACCATGCCTGGCGCACACAATGACCGGGGGGCGGCCCTCTCGGACCGCCCCCCTCCGTTCTGCCCTGCCTCTTCAGCGGCTCCGGCCCCAAGCCTCGGAGCTCAGGGCGACCCTGCCGCCGGTTACCTGCTCTTCTACATCCTGGCGATGATGGCCTCCCCGAAGCCCGAGCAGGACACCTCGGTCACGTCGGTGCGACCTTCTCCCTTCATGAGCCGGGCGAGATCGTAGGTGACGTGTCCCTCAAAGATTGACCTTCCGAGCCCGTTCACGACCAGGTCGGCGGCCTCGTTCCACTTCATGTGGTTGAGCATCATCACCGCTGAAAGGATCAAAGATCCGGGGTTCACCTTGTCCAGCCCGGTGTACTTGGGCGCGGTGCCGTGGGTGGCTTCGAAGAGGGCCACGTCGTCGCTCATGTTGGCCCCGGGCCCGAGGCCCAGGCCGCCCACCAGGGCCGCCGCGGCGTCCGAGAGGTAATCGCCGTTCAGGTTGGGCAGGGCAAAAACGCTATACTCATCGGGCCGAGTCTGGATCTGCTGGAAGATGGAGTCGGCGATGCGGTCCTTCACCAGGATCTTGCCCTCGGGCATCTTGCCGTTCAACTCGTCCCAGAGCTTCTTCTCGGAGATGATGACATCCCCGAACTCCCGCTCCGCCAGTTCGTACCCCCATTTGGTGAAGGAACCTTCGGTGAACTTCATGATGTTGCCCTTGTGGACCAGCGTCACCGACGGAAGCCCCTGGTCCTTGGCCCACTGGAGGGCCTTTCGCACGATGCGCTCCGTGCCGAAGACGCTGATGGGCTTCACGCCGATCCCGGAGTCCAGGCGGATCTGACGACCCGTCTTCTCCTTGATGAGATCGATGATGGCCAGAGCCGTATCGCTCCCCTTCTCGAAGTCGTGACCGGCGTAGACATCCTCGGTGTTCTCCCGGAAGATCACGAAGTTGACCTTGTCGGCGTACTTGTTCGGGGATGGCACTCCCTCGAAGTAACGGACGGGACGGACGCAGGCAAAGAGGTCCAGGTGCTGGCGGAAGCGAACGTTGATGGACCGGAATCGGTCGGTCACCCCATCGTCCTTGCCGCACTTGTCGCAGGCTCCGGCATGGTACTGCTGGTGGGCGCAGTGCAGGCAGACGTGGGTCTCCTCGCCGATGGGCGTGGTGAAGGGCCCCTTGATGGCGATGCGGAGGTAGCGGATGGCCTCCACCGTCTCATCGGGAAACTCGCTCCCGTAATGGTGCAGACCCTCCAGGCCGGCGAAGAGGGGCGTCCACACGATTTGCCGCTTTCCGCCGTAGGCCTTCTGGACCGCCCTATCCACCACGTTCTTCATGGTGGGCGTGATGTCCAGGCCGATCCCGTCCCCCCTGAGGACTCCGATGATGGGGCGGTCTCCGATGACGAGCTCGCCGTTCTCGTATCCGATGAGATCGCCTTCAGGGATCTGAACTTCCTTGAATTGCATCGTAGCCTTCCTTCTCTGGGTTCCGAGGGCTCGGTCCGCGGGCCCTTTCCGGGCAAGCGGCCGGCGGCATCACCGGTGGCGCACACACCCATTCGGATCGGCTCCGACCGTCAGGCGGCGAGGCGAAATGAGCCACGCGCCGAACTCCTCGCTCCGTCCGGGCGAATCGTGCGTTGGGCCAAGATAAGCGTTGGAGGCCCGGAGGCTAGCCCCGGCCAATCGATTTCCGCCGCGGCCCCTGGGAAGCGGCCCCCCGGATCATGCTCCCAACCAGTGGCGGCCGCCCTCCCGAAACGGAGCTTCCGCACCTTCCCCGGAGGTCCAAACCCCCCTCAACTATCCTGGCTTCACGGGACGTCCGGTACCTGGAGTCCCCACTCCGCGGATCGGCGATCGAAGTGCGCCCACCCCCAACCGTCCAGGGCCCGGTCTTTGAAGATCAGGGGATTGAGGTCGGCGCGGGGGTCCTGGAAGCCACCGCCCGAACCCGGGCGATGGATCCAGACCACCTCCACGCTGGCTCCTTCGATGAGATAGCGCATACGGCGATAGCCGGAGACGTTACCCGCATCACTCACCTCGCCTGGAGGCAGAAGGGACATCACCATCTCAAACTCCGCCCCAGGCTCGAGCCCCGCCAACTCCTCGCTACCAGGAGGGGGGGGACTGCGATCTCCACAGGCCGAGAGGGAGAGGAGGAGGAGGGCAAGGGCGGAGACGGCCCCCAGGACACGGACGTTCATAACGCTACCTCACGATTCGAATTCCATGGAAACGTGACCCTGACCCCATCAACCTGGGGCCCGGCTCCGTCCCGGGAAACCCCCCGGCTCATGGGACCCGGCTCTCCCCCGGGAAACCCCGGGCCTTCCGGATCAGGTGACAGGGCCGACGTTAGAGGAGTTGCTCAGTTCTGAGGACGAGCAAACTCCCCCAGGCGATCCTGCTCCTCCTGGGAGAGGACGGCGGGAAAGGGGGAGGACTGCCGCAGGCGCACGGCCAAAGGCGAATCGGACTCGAGGAAGTGCAGGAGACGTGGAAGAGGGTAGTTGTCCAGAACCTTGCGCCACTCCCAGAGGTCGTGGCCGTTGCCGGGATGCCTGTGCTTCAGCTCCCAATCCACGTGGTCCCGGGCCCTCTTCAGGAGAGAGAGGTCCTCTTCAAGAAGGGCCACCAGAGCCGAGGCGAACTGGGGGGACCGGGGATTGAGGGAAGGCCCGTCTGCCACCGGTGTCCCCAGGAGAGGTATCGCCCTGGACCAATCGATGTCCGCCAGTTGGGCATGGGAGAAGAACCTGACCTCCAGGGAAACGCCGAAGTCGGCCTCAAGGCCCTCCAGCCGATGCCGAAGCTCCCTGAGGAACCCCCGCTCCGAACCCTCGTCGAGGAACACCCCGATCTCCAGGGAATCGGCCCACCCCTCCACCGCTTGGGCCACCCAGGCGGTCTTGGGGGAGATGGACAACCCCCGAAGCACCCGCCGAATCGCCTGGAGAAGGGCATCGGAACCCCTTTGCTCCAGTTCGAACAGGCGAGCGATTCTCTCCGCCAGCCCAGCCTCCCGGCGCAAGACGTAGCGATGGGCCCTTCCATCCCCTACGTTCTCAACGATCCCGGTCCTCTCCAGGCGCCTCAGGGCCTTCCGGGCCCCGGACTCCGTCATCCCCGTCCTGGCGGCGGCTTCATGGGGAGCTAGAGAGTCGGCGGCCTCGGTGGCCAGGACCCGGAGAAGACGGACCTGGCCAGGGGTGCCCAGGACCTCGTTGAGGGGGAAGCGAAGGCTGCTCTGTTTCGCGGCAATGGGTCGCATGTAGGCAATCCAACCAGGAATCGGGCTGCAGAGGGGGATGCTTCCTGGGAACAAGTGTTCCAGCCCCCACACTATAAGACCGGCTGCCGGAGCGCAATAGTGTTTTGGGGGAGGGTCCATGAAGTCTCACCGAAGGGACGTCATCGTGGCCTGCGAGGATGGCAGGCACAGGGTGCGGCTGGCTGGTGGACTGCGCTTCTGGCGGTCCGCTCGATGCCCCCGGTGTTGGGCCCCCGTGGACCCCGCGCGGGTTCGCAGAACCCTCCGCTGGTGGGGGAACCTTCTCAAGCCGGCATCCCCGGCCTTCACCCACACGGCGGTGTGGCTGGCGGCGTGGGCCTCGGTGGGACTGGCCGTGGGGGCGGCCTTCCTCCTATGGGGGTTCAGCGACGGCTGGTGGCCCGCCACCGTGCTCCTCTTCGGCCCTCGCTGGACCCTCCTCCTTCCCGTGGCACTGGTGATCCCCGCTGCCCTGATCTGGGACCGTCCCCTTCTCGGTCTCCTCACGGTGGCGGCACTGGTGATCCTTGGCCCCGTGATGGGATTCCGGACCGGGTGGAGACCTCTCCTCCCCCGGGGGGAGGGGAGTCCGGAGATCCGGGTGGTGAGCTTCAACGCCGCCGGAGGAAGCTCTCTCTACCAGCCACTTCCACAGCTCATGGCCCGGTGGAGGGGAGACGTGGTGGCCTTCCAGGAGTGCGGGCCTGCTCTCCGGGATGGGCTCCGGCAGCTGTCGGGGTGGGAGGTGGACACCCGCGGTGGCCTCTGCCTCGCCAGCCGGTTTCCCATCGCTGATGTGCGCCAGATGGACCGGGAGGCTCTGGAGTTCGCTGGGGGCTCGGGACTGGTGGCCACCTACCGGCTGGACGTGCATGGGATTGCGGTTCATGTCACAAACGTGCACCTGGAGACGCCCCGGGCCGGCTTCGAGCTCATCCGGGCTGGACGGCTGGCATCGGGAATTCCCAAGACCCGGGAGAAGTCCTTCCTCCGGGAGGTGGAGCTTCGCCAGGCCCGGCTCTGGGTCGACGGATTCCCCGGACCCCACCTCGTCCTGGGGGATTTCAACACGCCCCCTGAGAGTCGGTCCTACCGGAAGTCCTGGGGGGACTGGCACAACGCATTCTCCCGCACCGGCCGGGGCTTGGGAGGGACCCGCTTGAACGGGTGGATCCGAGCCCGCATCGACCACATCCTCGCCAGTGACCACTGGAGCGTTGTCCATTCCAGCCTGGGCCAGGACGTGGGCTCTGATCACCTGCCCATCCTGGCTACGCTGAGGCTGCGCTGAACGGGCCCTCGCCATTTCACCGATTGATCGAACCATCGGGGCCCCTGGGGTGTAGGGATCCTCGTTCCTCAAGCTTCACGGTGAACCTTGCCTCAGGAGGAGATCCATGCGTCCGCGCTCCATCCCCGCACCCGCCCTGGCTGGCACAGCCCTTCTCGGGCTCTTCCTTTCCCTTTCCGGCGGCGGCCACCGGGCCCATGCCGCCCCCATGACGCCCGGTCCGGCAGCCCTGACGCTCCAGGAGCCCATGTGCTACCTGGCCCGGGGTACCATGGAGGAGGCAGGTCAACGCACCAGCCCCCTCACGGAGACCCTGGTGAGCTTGGGCGGGCAGACGGGAAAGCTCTGTTACGGCAGCCCCTCGGCCAGGGGCCGGACCGTCATGGGCGAGCTCGTGCCCTTCGGGCAGCCGTGGCGCATGGGAGCTGACGAGGCCACCGCCCTCCATCTCCCCTTCCCCGCTTCGGTTGGAGGTGTGCACCTGGAGCCCGGCAGCTACTCCCTCTACGCCATTCCGGGTCCTGAGGAGTGGGAAATCGTGGTGAACCGCCGGGCCGAGCGCTGGGGCGTTCCCATCAACGATGGAGTCCGGGAAGCGGACGTGGGGAGCTTCAAGGTTCCCGCCAACTCCGTGGACGCCATGGTGGAAAGGTTGACCTTCCGCTGGGAGATCACGGACGAGGGTTCCGGGAAGCTCGTCATGGAGTGGGAGAGCACCCGGATCGAGATCCCGGTGTCCCGGCACGGGGCCTGAGAGCCTACCCCTCCGGGAAAAGGTCCAGCTCCCCCAGGAGCCTGCGGAGAAGCTCTGCGGGCAGGGATGCGGTGAAGCCGAAGTCCCCCGCCTCCGGCCCCGGAACATAGGCCGTGATGACCCCGAAATACCGGTCCGCCACGAAGAACACGAAGGTGGAGGTTCGGTTCACCGGTCGGGATTCCAGGAGGCGTCCCCCGGGGGCGAAGACCCGGAACCGGTTGTCCCCGGTTCCGGTCTTCCCCCCCACCGGGATCAACGTCCCGTCCGGTGCGATGAGGGCGGTGCGCAGGCGCCGCCCGGTACCCTCCGTCACCACCTCGAGCAAAGCCTGGCGGGCCACGGCCGACACCTCCGGCGAGAGGATGCGGGTGCCCTCCACCGGCCTCCGCCCGAGGATCACTTCGTAAGGGGTCCCCACAGCGAAGTGGAGCTCTTCCACCCTCACGGAGGGCATGAGAACCCCGTCGTTCAGGAGGATTCCCACCAACTCCGCAAGGGCCGCGGGCCGGTCCCCTGAGCTTCCGATGGAGGAGCCCAGGGAGGGGACGATGTTGTCGAAGGGGTACCCCACCCGATTCCACATCCGCAGGACCTCGTTGAAGGCCTCCATCTCCAGAATGCTCCGGATCCGGATGTCCTGAGCATTGCGACGGCTGGTGCGGAAGAGCCAGGCGTAGACCTCTTGCCGATGGGGCCTGCTGGCCGCCATGACCTGGGCCCGGGTGGCTTCAGGGTTCTCCCGGAGGAAACGAGCCACCCAGAGCTCCAGGGGATGCACCGAAGCCAGATAGCCGAGATCCGCCAGGGACTGCCCTTCCGGCTCCGTCCGTCGGTACATGTCCCTCAGGGCGGCTTCCGTGAGGGTGGCGTCGTGAGCATGCTCCTCGATGAAACTGCCGAGATCTTCCGGGGGAGCCTCCGGCGCCACGGACCGGAAGGCCCAGGCCATGCGCAACGGGCTCAAGCGCCGCTCCCGGAAGAGGACGGGGAGGATGGAGTCCGGGGGCTGCCCCGCATACTTCCGGAGGAAGCGGTCTACGAAGACGCCTCCCTCCGTGTCAGCGAATCTCGCCAGGTACTCCTGACGGGCGGGATCGCCGGCATCCTCCAGGACCCGGGTCATGGACGTGGGAGAGCCGTACATGAGGTGGGAGATGATGTCCCGCATGACCCGGACCCACACCAGGTTCACCGACTGCTGGAATCCTTGGGACACGCTCATCACCCGCTGATCGTAGGTGGTGTCGAAATTGGAGAAGACCTGGGTACCCCCACCGGTGACGAAGCGCTCCCGGGGGTTGGCGGAGTACCCCCGGTCCATGGCGGCCTCCAGCATACCCCGCCGGTCAGCCTCCGGATGAGCCAGGAGGTGCTCCACCGCCCAGCGTCCCAGAGGGTCCCGTCGGGGAATGGAGAGGGAGATGGCTCTCAGGGAGTCACGGGAAAGGGGCGAGAGGTCGTCGTGCAGCTTCTCAACCAGCTCCAGGTAGGTGACCAGGGTCCTGAGCTTCGCCGTGGAGCCGAGCTCGATGCGGCTCCCTTCGTTGATGTTGAAGGGCCCGTCGAAGTTGTCGGTCTGGATCCTGATGCGGTTCCCCTCCGGGGTCCGCTCCGTAAGGGTGAAGGAGTAGATCACCCTTGAGGGATCCCCCCGGTGGAGCATGGGAACCTCCCCGAATCCCGCCTCCCGTACGAACGCCGGATCGTTCATCCTCACCAGGGCTTCCGTTGCGATCCTCTGCCACCGGTAGTTGAGGCTGGTCTCCACCAAGAGGTCGTAACGGTCCAGGTCATAGAGCTGGGGCGCCCCCAGGAGGGGAAGGAGGCCGGCCCGGACCTGGTTCTGGGCCTTGCGCTCCACGAAGGGAGGGCGCGGGAGGGGTGGCGATTCCACCCGGGGCCTCGCCTGGGCTTCCAGGGCCGCCGTGCCCAGCTCCTCCGGCACCACGCCCCGTTCGGTCATGAGGCGGAGGTACTGGTCGGTGAGGGTCCGGAGGACCTCCTGCCCCGAACCGCTGGCCAGGTAATGGGACGGCCGTCGCTGGGCCAGGAGGAGGCTCAGGACCTGCCGATAGACCTCGGCGCGGCGAAGCTCCTGGGCCTCGTCCAGGGTGTCGAGGTCCGCCAGGAGGAGGTCGTTCATCTCACGGAAGTCCGTACCGTACCAGGCCCAGAGGCCGTCCGAAAGCCCGATGACCTCCCCATATCCCGCCACTGCGGCCAGAGGGACGGAGTTGAGGTACTGGGTGACGATCTCCCGACGGCGCTCCATGGTGTTGGGGCCGTCCATGTAGGCCCTGAGGGAGGCCGACGCCATCTGACGAAGCTTCTCGGAAGGGGTGGCGGTGATCCCCTCCGGAGAGTGCCGGTACTTCTCGATCTGGGTGGCCAGGGTGGAGGCCCCGGGGACGTTCCGGCTGGATCCCAGCTTGCTGAGGGCCAGGTCAACGACGCTTCGGGCCATGCGCCCCCACTCCACGGCGGGATTCTGGTGGGGATGCTTCGGGCTCAGGAGCTCCCGGTTCTCGATGAAGAGGAGGGCGTCTCGGACCGGCGGAGGCACCGAATCGAAGGATGCGTAGATCTGCCGGGGATAGAGGGACTTCAGGAATGGCTCCCCACGGCTGTCCAGGAGGATCAGGCCTGCCTGGTCCTTCTCCCGGTAGATGGGGAAGGCCCCCTGGTCCAGGAGATGGTGGAACCCTTCCGAGAGGCGGGCCTGGGCCACCACATCGAATCCCCGGGCGACGGTCCTCTCCACCATGGAGTCCAGCAGGGAGTAGCCGAGGCGAAGGTCGTAGGGGCCGGAGGCTGGAAGGCGAGCCTGGGGATAAGGCCCCGGCACCACAAGGTACGTGGCCTGGGCGGCAAGATCGGTGAACCAACGAGCCTGGAGCCAGGACGTTCTGGCCTCCCACCAGGTCGCCAAGCCCGCCAGAGCAACCAGGAGGAAGGCCATGGCCGCCAGAGCCCTGAGCCAGCGGCGGCGGCGCCTTCTCCGTCCAGGTGAAGGCTCCACCGGCGGTAACTCCCCGGAGCTGTCCGGAGAGCTCGGGAGATGAGGTCCGGCGTCCGGTGCGCCGCTGAAGGGGGTGGAATCAAGCATCATGCAATGAATCTACAAGCAGTGGGGTCTTCGGAGAGAGGGCTCGGGACCCCCCCCGGGGGTGCGGCGAGAACCGAAACCGTTGGCCTTGGAGGCTCTCCTCACTATTGTTGTCTTGTTGGATCTTGAGTTCCCCTCACGGCCATCCCTGGATACCGCCATGGGCAAGCGGTCTTCCGCTTGCGAGGCGTCCGTGGGTGGTGGCCCCAGGAAGGTTCGAACCATGCGCACTGGCTCTTCGTCGAGGCGAGGATGGAATCCGCGCCGCGCTCTCCGCGTCCTCTCCCTTCTTGCCCTACCCCTGATGGCGGCAACGGGTTGCGCCGACCAGTCCGTGGGCCCCGATGGCCTCCGGGAGGCTCAGCTCTCCCTTGCGGCATCCTTCCCTGCCTCCGCCAGCCAGCAGGCCCGGGCCGTGGACGGGTTCAGGGTTGCGGTGAGCCGGCCGGGCCAGGGAGTGGTGGCGGAGGCCTCCGGAACCCTTGGGCCGGAAGAGTCCAGCGTCACTGTGGTGCTGACGGTCCAGTTGGAAGCCCCCTGCGAAAGCCTCCTGGTCCTCATCGAGCTCTCCTCGTCCGGTGAGATCTGGTACCGGGCCGAGAGGGACCTCCAGGTCTGCGCTGGACGGGGGAACGAGGTTCCTACCCTGCAACTCCAGTGGGTGGGTCCCCTCATCGGCCTCAGCCCCGCCCAGCTCTCCTTCAACACCGACCAGGCCACCAACCCTTCATCCCAGACGTTCACCGTCACCAACACCGGGGGAGGAACGCTGAACTGGACTGCCTCGGGCGATGCAAACTGGCTTGCCGTCTCCCCCGCCACAGGGACCCTTGGCCCTGGAGCATCCCAGACCGTCACGGCAACGGTCACCAGCGCAACCCTGAATCCTGGGCAGTTCCAGGCCAATGTCGGGGTCACCGACTCCAATGCCGCAAACTCCCCCCAAAGCCTTCCGGTCTCCCTCACCGTCATCGAGGTGACCAACTCGGTGATCCGGGGCACGGTGTCCGTGGAGGGCGACGGGCTGTCGGGGGTGTCGGTGACTCTTGCGGGTAAGGAGTCGCGAAGCACCACCACCGACGCCTCCGGGCGGTTCGAGGTCACAGGGCTGACTTCGGGAGGATACACTGTCACCATTGGCGACCTCCCGGTGGGGGTCTCCTTCCCATCCAACACCCAGAGCGTGTCCCTGGGGGTGAACGAGACCCGCGCCCTGGACTTTCAGGGTACCTACATCAGGACCTCAAGCGTGGCGGGAACGGTAACGGCGGACGGCGCTGGGCTTGCCGGCGTCACGGTGACGCTGAGCGGCACCGAGTTCCGGAGCACCACCACCGGTGAAGCCGGAGTCTACTCCTTCACAGGACTCCGGGCCGGGACCTATGCCGTCGCCATCAGCGGCTTCCCGGAGGGCGTGTCCTTCCAGGTCACTTCCAGAAACGCATCGGTGGGGGTGGACCAACAGGTGGTCCTGGACTTTGCGGGGAGTGTCATCCGGAACTCTTCCATCTCGGGCACTGTCACGGTAGAGGGCTCCCCATTGGCCGGCGTCACCGTCACGTTGGGTGGCGTCCAAACGGGTTCTGTGGCCACCGACGCTTCTGGTCAATACGCCTTCACCGGGCTCAGGGACGGCGAATACACGGTTGAGATCAGTGGCTTCTCACCTCAGGTGACATTCCTGGACACGCCCAGGAGTGTCACCCTGGGGGTCAACGAGGAGGCCGTTGTGGACTTCTCCGGTACCGTCATTGGGAACTCCTCCATCTCCGGGAGGGTGTTCATGGAAGGCTCCCCCCTTGCAATGGTCACCGTAACGCTGAGCGGTCCCCAGTCCGGATCTGCCGTCAGCGACGAGGCCGGCCGGTTCAGCTTTGCCGGCCTCCGGGACGGTGCTTACACGGTATCCGTCAGCAACTATCCTTCGGACATCGCCTTCGCCGATTCGATCCAGGAAGTCTCTCTCGGTGTGAACGACGACCGGACCATCAACTTCCAGGGATCCTACATCCGGACCTCCAGCATCGTGGGGACCGTTACAGCTGGGGACATGGGCTTAGGGGGCGTGACGGTGAGCCTGAGCGGCACCGAGACCCGAAGCACCACCACCAATTCATCGGGCAACTATCAGTTCACAGAGATCCGGCGGGGGAGCTACACGGTGGCCATCAGCAATCTGCCGGCTGGAAGCGTCTTCAGCACGACCTCCAGGAATGTCACTGTGGCCTTGGGAGAGACGGTGCAGGTAGACTTCTCCGGAACCATCGTGGTGGCACCGAGCCCCGAATACTCCTACATCGAGGCGTGCCCGGCTGTGATCCCCCGCGCGGAAGAGGTTGGCTGGAGCGCCGCCATTACCGTTGGGGTCCGGGATCAGTTCTCCCATCCCATTCAGGGTGCGACGGTCCTTCTCTCTGAGTCGCCCCAGCTAGCAGAGTGCTCGCCATCTCCGCCCCTGGAGAGCTCGTTCCTCATCACCGGACCAAATGGCTTGGCCTTCACAGGCTACAATTCCTGCTGGGGCTACAGCGGGCCCATGACCTTCACGGCCCAGATCACGGCGAACAGCTCCACCATCACACTCCAGGAGTCGGACGATCTGTATGTGGACGTGCAGCGCTGGGGTTACTGGCTGGAACGATCCGCAGGAAACGGCCAGACGATTCAGGCGGGGCAATCGGGCACCTTCTCCGTGAGGGTGTTCAGTCAGTCCGAAGCCCCGGCGCCGGGAATCCCTGTGGGGTGGGAGGTGGAGGGGGGCAACTGCCTCTACAGCTTCACTGACGGCTCGGGGGTCGCCGCGATCTCCCTCAACGTGCCGCCCTCCATCACCCCCGGCACCTATCGGGTCACGGCCAATATCGCGGACATCGACTGGGGTTCCGAACCCTGGGAGCTGGTCAACGTGGTCTTCACCTACAATGTCATGGCTTCCTCCCAGGCGCCGTCGGGTGTAGCCGCTCCCGGGGAGACCTCGCGGCTTCGCGGAACGCCGCTTCAGCCGATGGAACGAGACTGAGGAATTTATTGAGGTGTCCCGCGGAGTTTAGACTGGAGAGCCACATGACGCCTGGCCGCACAATCTCGCTGGTCTTCGGCCTTCTTTTCCTCGGGTGGGGGATATGGGCCCTTCAGTCCGGAAAAGTGATCAGCACCTGGGGGCAGATGGCTCACCGTCCAAGCTTGTTCTATTGGGTGGTGACTCTCAGCCTCCTGTCGATTGGCCTACTGAATCTCGTTGTCGCGTTCCGCTCACGGTGACCGCGCCTCGATCCGTCCGCATCGCTATTTCGGCACCATCGGATGTTTACGCTCAATACCGAGTGAAGTCATCGGACCGCTTCCACACCGGCACCGGATGAACCAGTTCCAGAATAGAGGAGAGTTCAACCAGGGGCTCTCCTTCGGTCCACCAGGTTTGGGGCTCCGGACCCTCCTCCCTCCAGTGGGCTCCAGCCTCAGGGAAGACACAGGTGCGGAAACGCACGACCTGCACCTCCACGGGGCCCGACTGGGTAGGAGAGTCGTCAAGATCGTATGGGCTCCATTCCCGAACGGGAAGAGGGAGCTCGATCCGTTCAGTCCGCTCCTCCCCTGAGGAGAGAAGAACCGCAAGAGAAAGGACCCCTACCTCAAAATCCACGTCCAGAGGAGGTGGAGGAGGAAGGAGATCCACGTGGAGCGCGTCCAGATCTTGGGAGAGAGAGACGTAGGCGGCGTTCCGTAGCACCCGCTCCCGCATCCCATCATCAGGATAGACGTAGGCGAACACCGGTACGCCATGGTTGAACAGCGTGAATTCCACAACCAAACGGTCTTCGAGGACCGATGCATCGGCGGTAAGATGAACCGAAACAGGGCCTAACATAGAGGAAGTCTTCTCCGTTCGAGGTCAGGGCAGATGGGAATGGCTCCAACGCTCGGGGAGCCCATGCTCACGGCGATACGGATTGTCGACCTGTTGGATCACGTTCTGCTCCTCCATGTGCGGGAACCGCCTGCCGGTGTCCGGATCAGCCGGAGAGCTTCCACGGTTGGTCCCTGACGCATTGTTGGCTGCATGTCCCATCTCATGGTTTAGGGTGGCATCCGGGGGGGTGTTCGGAGAGGACATTCGGTTTGGATCGTACCGAACGATGCTATTGGAGCCTGACCCTGGTCTACCCTGCCTTGCATCGAAGAGCCCTCCCGGACCCCCTCGGCTACAATGGGCCCCCCTTCCTGCGGGCGTCGGTTCGATCAGCACCCGATGCGGGCTTCTACGGATCCGCTCTAGCGCTTCTCGACCTGTACGCGTACTTGCCATCATACACAGGTCATCCATCACCAACCTCTGAAACGCGGGATCCCCCCCAATTCGGAGACGGTCGTTCCGCAGCATATCTTCCACACGTCGATGAGCACGGGCTCTCATGCGGATCGCCATCCTGAGGTCGCCCCCGGTAAGGCGCATGTAACGCTGCCAATAGACAGGAGCCGGCATCCTTGGGGGTCGCACTCGGGCAGTGCGCGAGGCCATGTCGTCAACGGCTGCAGCAGCCCTTCGAACGGCGCGCGCACGACGGATTGCGCGGAGCCGCCGCAAGGCTCTTCCAAGCCCCGAGAAGAGTCCGCGCATCAACTGTCCCAGGGCGAGATTGAGGAGCGAGGGCATGGGGACTCCGCCAATGAGGACATTCCCACTGGAGGAGATGGTCATGCCCACCATGGGCCCCATTGGCGGGTCACTTGGTTTCGGGGAGGAGAAGGTGCAGTGCTTGGTGATGTCAACCAGAAGTCGCCCAGCCCTAGCACCTTCGATCCACACGCTCGAGGATCCCAGGAACACCTCGTACATGGGGAAATACCCGCCGCACCAGACGCCCAAGCCCATATCTCCGCACCGGGCAGCGGGCATCCCGTTGATCAGGGTCTTCGTAGCTCCGGAGAGGAAGGGGATAGGTATGATGGGACCGGTGCTGGGTAGGGGCACCGGTGGTGCTGGCGGTATCAAATTCGGTGGATGGTTGTGTGCGTGAGGTAGCCCGACATCGAAGTCCATGACCCGAATGGCGGGAAACGCGGGAAAGGGAATCATGGAAAGTGGAGCCGAGATCATCTGCTCGAGGCTTGTGAGCAGGCCAAACGTGGCTCCGATCGTTGCAAGTGCTCCTTTGGGGGCAGCCTCCCCCGGAGCCGCCTCCCTCATTCCGGTCAACAGCTGAAAGTCCCTCCAGGCCCCTGCCGCTTGGGCTTCCAGAGAACCTGCAACGCCATCAGCACTCGAACTCAACCAATCTCCAACCAATCCTTCAATGAGGGCCGCATCTGGATCTCCCCCTGATGAGGGATCTTGCATCCGCCTTTCGAGACCTCTACCGGTGTGTCTCCAGACATCGAAGGCACTTGTCTGAGGCGCGTTCGGATCAGCCGCCGCAGCCTGCTGATTAGCCTGCTCTAGCGCCCCTGCATTCGCGGTCGCCGAGCGAAGGACGTTAGCGACATCGGAGGCGCCTCCCATTCTGTACTATCCCTTCCCCTCAGCCATCCGGGACAGTTTTTCCTTCTGGCCCGTGTCGGCGTAGAATTGCTCAAGTCTTGCTCTGATGTCCATGGAGCCCCCCTGCCGAACGTCCTGAAGATGAGGAGCAGAGATGTCCTCATAGACCTCGAGAGCCTCCAACCAAGCGGTCTCGGCCTCATCCGTACGGTGCTCGAGCGCGAGGATCCGTGCCTTCGTGTCAAGAGCATGGGCTTCGCCTGGTGGATGGGAGAGGGCTCGAAACGTCTGACGTGCCGCGTCAAGAGCCTCCAGGGACTCATCCACCCGACCCTGCCGATGGAGAGTGACACCCAGATTCGTAAGCACCAGGGCAAGAAGAGGGTTTACCTGGTGCTCCATGCAAAGGTTGGCCGATCTAAGATACGCGTCCTCCGCATCCGGGAGCCGCCGCTGCTCCAGGTACGTGTTGCCAAGATTGTACAGGATGTTCGCCTGCTCCACAGAGGATCCATCTTCCTGAGTCAGCCTGAGAGCCTCCGCCTGGCTCATTTCTGCTTCCTCCTTCCGGCCAGCGGAAGCGGCAAAGGCACCCGCCAGAAGGAGAGAGGTACGTGTCTCGGCTGGGGAGAGGCTCCCACCAGCAATCTCTCGCTGAAGCTGGGCCTCGATTTCCTCTGGGGCCAGGTGGAACTGCACACAGAATGCAAGTTCTGAACGGGATTCCGGATCGGGCAACATGGGGTTCTGCCTGCGGTCCAACAGAATGTACTTTGCCCGATCACTCACCGTAGCCAAGGCCAGAGCGAACACAGTCCAAGCAAACTGGTCCTCATCATCCACACCACTCGGATCCAGGATCAGAACAACAGAGCCCACTTCCGCAGGCAAGCTCTCCGCCACCGCTGACTGGTACTCCGCTACCCTCCGGACAGCGGACTCCGGAGTCCTTTCGTCCTGAGGGAGGTCCGCGGGGGGAGAAGGGAGATCGACATTCAACTCCGCAAACTCCGTCCTCAGCTTGTCGTTGGCCTCAACCAACTCATGCAAGAGTTCCCCCGAATATTGTTCATAACCATGAAACGGACGGTCTGAATAAGACAGGACGTGAGGAAAATCCTCGTCGTCCTGCATGCCTATCAGGGCTCGCATCAATGGCTGTTTGAGGTCAGCATCATGCTGAATCGACATGACCCGGAGTACGGGGACCTCCATGAATAGCCTGATCTCCTCCAGCTTCGCATCCAACGCAGTATTCAACGGAACCACCGTCCTAGTTGATCTTCACCAAGGTTCCAAAGATGGTCACCCCGGAAGGGTCGATCTTCACGAAATTCGCTCCCACGGAAAGGGTTACCTCCGTTTGGCCGGTAAGGGCAATCTTCATCCCGTCCACGGTGATCTCCGCATCTGCATTGGCCTTCACGTTCTTCCCCTTCAGAGTGACATCCGCATCCGACTTGATGGCATGTCCCGACTTACTTTCCTCGGTAATGGACCCCGAACCTGATTTCAGCGTCAAATCCCCGGAGGTCACGTTGATGTTCGAGTTACCCTTGACCTCGAGGGCAAACTCCCCGTCCACCTTCACGCCCTTGTTACCCTTTACGTACTCGTCGCTCTTCCCAGCGGACACCGCAGTTTCCAGGTTGCCTTCCGAGATGGTGACCTTCGTGTCCTTCTTGATTGTCTCCGTGTGGGTGCCGTTCACGGTGATGGTGCGATTGTTCTCCACCGTTTGCGTGTCGTCGTTCTTCACGGTGGTGGCCTTGTCATGCAGCACCGTCGTTCCCATGTCGTACTGGGCGTGGATGGTGATCTTCTCCTTCCCCGCCGTGTCGTTCATGGAGATCTCGTTGTAGCCCGACCCCTTGTGGGTGTCGGACTTGAGGCCGCTCACCACCCCCTGGTCCGGCAGGCCGTAGGGAGGCATGGCCTCGGCATTGTAGACCCTCCCGGTGATGATGGGGCGGTCCGGGTCCCCCTCCAGGAAGTCCACGATGACCTCCTGGCCGATGCGAGGGATGGCCACGGCGCCCCAACCCTTCCCAGCCCAGGGGTGGGACACCCGGATCCAACAGGAGGAGTTCTCGTCCCTCCGTCCCTCCCTGTCCCAGTGGAACTGGATCTTCACCTGTCCGTACCTGTCGGTGTAGATCTCTTCGCCGGAAGGTCCCACCACGAAGGCGGTCTGGGAGCCCTGGACCACGGGCTTGGGTGTCTTTCGGGGAGGCCGGAAATCGATGCTGGCGGGTACGCACTCGAAGCTGTTGGAGTACTCCGCCTGCCCTTCCCGGGTCCGATACCCTCCGTTGTAGCCGGATTCCCAGACCGAGAGCAGGAAGTAGGCCTGATTGGTGTCGGGCCGGTAGTGTTCCGAGAGGTCGAACTTGAAGCCCGTCCTGAAGGCCCGGCACTTCCCGCTACCCCGGATCAGGTGCTGGCTCGCGGCCCTCTCCTGGAGACGGATCAGGGCATACCGTTCCCCGCTGGGGAGCCTATCGTAGAGGCCTGGGTAGTCATAAAGCTCTTCGTGATTCTCATCCGAGGCCGAGCTCGCCAGGTCCAGGGAGGGCTGGAGCGGGTCGAAATCCGTGAGGGTGACCCTGGAAGTGAACACCTGGTGCTCCCGTTCCAGCACCTCGATGACGTCCTCGTCGGTACGGGCGGTGCTGGTGGCGGCGATCCGGAAGACCTCCTGACCCTGGCACTCTTGGATGGCGCTGCTGTCGTCGGCGATGATGAGCGTGTGACCTTCCTCCGAGTGCTCGAAGAAATAGAAGATCCCCTCCTCCTCCATGAGGCGAGAGACGAAATCCAGGTCCGATTCCCGGTACTGGACGCAGTATTCCCGCTGGGGAGGGGTCTCCACGCAACGGATCTCGTACTCTGCGTTCCCGTACTTCTCGAAGACCTCCTCCACGATCTCCAGGACGTTCTTCTCCTGGAAGATCCGGCAGTCCTGGGTGAGGGAGAGGAACCAGATCCATGGCACCACCTCCGCCTCATACGCCGTAAGATCCTCGTCCTTGCCCCGCTGGGCGAATCGGTTGCAGAACCCGTGAATGAACCGGCGCGAGCCGTCCGGAAGGTCCATGGCCAGGAGGACGGGCTGCCGAAGGACATCCGCAACATTCACGGAATCGTTCTCCGACAGGAGCTGCAGGCTGGCCCGGAAGGGCTCCGAGACCCTGGAGGTGAATGAGAAGCCGTCCAGGAGCAGGGCGTCCTGGGCCATCGAGCCCACCGCCACACGGAATGGCCTGGTCTCCTGCGAGTAACGTGGCGACATCTGACCCTCCACTCTTCCTAGGCCAGGGAGTAGTCGAACTCCCCTCGCTCGCCCACGGAGACGGTGATGCTCCGGGGTTCATTTCCACCGATCATGGCCTCCAGGAGCACCCTGGAGACATCGGGCAGGACGGTGTTGCTCAGGATGTTGTCGATGTTCCGGGCGCCGCTCTCCACCTCGGTGCAACGCTGGGCGATCTCGTCCTCCACAGCGCTGTCGTAGGCCAGGGCGATGCCCCGGGTCTCATGGAGCCGCTTGCGAATCTTATTGAGCTTGAGGCGGACGATCTTCTTGAGGGGCTCGTCCCGCAGAGGGAAGAAGGGGATGATGACGGTCCGCCCCAGGAACGCCGGCTTGAAGGCCTGGTCCAACTCCGGCTTGAGGGCCTTCACCAATCCC
>Ga0209498_1000415_pt1 | contig 26119 bp, 24 predicted proteins | sample WalLakDeSediment_FD_184131 | JGI IMG/M metagenome (GOLD analysis project Ga0209498, IMG submission 184131) | Lake sediment microbial communities from Walker lake, Nevada to study Microbial Dark Matter (Phase II) - Walker Lake 11/02/13 Deep... | ecosystem: Environmental > Aquatic > Freshwater >...
GCTGAACAAGCGCGTCCTGGAGACGCTGATCCGTGCCGGGGCGATGGACGGCATCGGCGCCAACCGGGCGACGCTGCTCGCCGCCATGCCCCTGGCGATCGGGGCGGCGGAGCAGGCCGGGCGCAATGCCGAACTGGGCGTGGTGGATCTCTTCGGGGAGCCGGCCAGTGCGGTGTTGCCGGAACTCGCGACCCTCCCGGAAATGGATGACGAAGACCGCCTGCGGGGCGAAAAGGAGACCCTCGGGCTCTACCTGACCGGGCACCCGATTGCACGTTACCGGGAGGAGCTGACGTGCCTGACCGGCACCTCGCTGCAGGGCCTGGAAGGCCGCCTGGAGAGCCGGCCGGACCAGAACCAGCGCCGGAGGCGACCCGAGACGGTACGGATCGCGGGCCTGGTGGTGGGCATCCGCATGCGCAATACGCAGAACGGACGCATGGCCATCGTCACCCTGGACGATCAGACCGGACGCGCCGAGGTGGTGCTGTTCAACGAGGATTACCGCGAGCATCAGGCGCGCCTGGTGCCGGATACGCTGATCGTCGCCGAGGGAAGCGTGAGCCTGGACGACTACGCGGGCGGCATCCGCATGCGGGCGCAGCGCATCCTCACTCTCGACGAGGCCCGGGCCGAGTGGGCGCGCGTGCTCGATCTCAACCTGGCCGCGCTGCGTTCGGAACAGGTCCGGTCGCTGCACCAGGTCATTACCCAATGCCCCTCCGGATCCTGCCGGTTACGCATGCGCTACCGTCGCGAGGACGCCTGGGTGGAGCTGCAATTGCCCGACGATTGGCAACTGCAGCCGGATGAGCAGCTGCTGCGACGCCTGAGCGATACCCTGGGACCCGAGAGCCGGGTCACGCTGGTTTACGGCAGCCCCGCATCGCCCGGTACCTGAGCGGATGCCCGTCGTATTGGGTACAATCGGCAGTTTGAACGGTCAGAAACGGGACGTTTCATGAATCCGGATTTTCTCGATTTCGAACAGCCGATCGCCGAACTGGAGGCCAAGATCCAGGATCTGCGTTTCGTCAGTGACGATGCCGAGGTCAACATCCAGGAAGAGATCCAGCGCCTCGAGGACAAGTGCCTGGCGCTGACCGAGAACATCTTCAGCAAGCTGAAGCCCTGGCAGGTCTCCCAGCTCTCGCGTCATCCGCGCCGGCCGTACACCCTGGACTATGTCCCGCAACTGTTCACCGAGTTCGTCGAGCTCCGTGGCGACCGGGCCTTCGCGGACGACTCCGCCATCATCGGCGGCCTGGCACGGCTGGAGGGTCGTCCGGTGATGGTGATCGGGCATCAGAAGGGGCGCCTGACCAAGGAAAAGGTCCAGCGCAACTTCGGCATGCCCCGGCCCGAGGGCTACCGCAAGGCCCTGCGGCTGATGGAAATGGCGGAGCGCTTCCGGCTGCCGGTGCTGACCTTCATCGACACGCCCGGCGCGTATCCCGGCGTCGGCGCCGAGGAACGCGGCCAGAGCGAGGCCATCGCCCGCAACCTGCTGGTCATGGCCCGGTTGAACACGCCGATCATCGCCACGGTGATCGGGGAGGGCGGCTCCGGCGGCGCGCTTGCCATCGGTGTCGGTGATGCCACCATGATGCTCCAGTACTCGACCTACTCGGTGATCTCCCCGGAGGGTTGCGCCTCGATCCTCTGGAAGAGTGCGGACAAGGCCCCCGAGGCCGCGGAGGCGCTGGGCATCACCTCCGAGCGCCTGCTCGAACTGGGACTGGTGGACCGGGTGATCGACGAGCCGCTCGGCGGCGCCCACCGTGCGCCGGAAATCATGGCGACACGGATCAAGTCGGCCTTGCTGGAGACACTGGAACAGCTGGACGGGCTGGATCCCGAGCGGCGCCTGGAACGCCGCTACCGGCGGCTGATGGACTATGGCGCCTTCCAGGAAGCCGGGTCCTGATCCGGTCGAGGTCGCACTGACGCGATTCCTGGAGGATCATCCCGATTTTTCGGGCCTTCGGGTGGCGTTCAGCGGCGGGCGCGACTCCACGGTGCTGTTGCACGCCCTCGCGCGCCTGGAGCCCGGGCGCTCGATGGTGGCGATTCACGTGCACCACGGACTGCATGCCCTGGCGGATGCCCAGGGCGACCATTGCCGACGGTTCGCGGCCGGACTCGGTCTTCGCTTCGAGCTGCGCGAGGTCCGTCTCGCTGGCAGACCGGAGGAGGGGGTCGAGGCCGCCGCGCGCCGCCTGCGTTACGAGGCATTGGCGGAGGAGGCCGGCCCCGGTGACTGTGTCCTGACCGCGCACCACGCGACCGACCAGGCGGAGACCTTCCTGCTCGCGGCCCTGAAGGGCAGCGGACCCGCCGGGCTTGCGGCGATGCCGAGGTTGCGGCGTCTCGGTGCAGGATGGCTGGGCCGGCCGCTGCTGCAGGTCCCGGGCGAGTCGATCGCCGCCTATGCGTGGCAGCACGGGCTCCGCTGGGTCGAGGATCCCAGTAACGAGGACACCCGGTTCGACCGGAATTTCGTCCGGCGCGAAGTGCTGCCCGTCCTCGCGTCGCGCTTTCCGGTTGCGCGCCGCCTGGGCGCGGCGGCAGACCTTCAGGCCGAGGTGATCGAGGTGCTCGACGGCCTGCTGGATCCGTTGCTCGACGCCCTCAGCGGCCCGGTCGCGGACAGTCTCGATCTGGACGCACTGCTGGCCCATCCGGCGGTCCGCAGACCCTGGCTCCTGCGCCGGTTCATCGTCCGCTCCGGGGGCAGCCTCCCTCGACGTGGTCCGCTGCTCGAGTTCCTCCGCCAACTGGCCGAAGCGGGCGCGGAGGCCAGCCCCGCCTTGCACTGGGACGGCCTCAGCCTGAGGACCTACCGGGGCGTGCTGTACCTGCTGAGGGCAGCGGGGCATGGCAGGACCCTGGCATCCGAAGAGGCGATCGACTGGCCGGACGGGGCCTCGACACTGACGTTACCGGATGGGCGGCTGCTGACGGCGCGGCAACTTCGGGAGGCGGGTATCGGCTCCAGTGGCGGTGTCCAGATCGATTTTCGCCGAGGTGGCGAGACGCTTCGCACCGGCGGTGTCCGGCGCGCGCTGAAGACGCTGATGCAGGAGCGCGGGGTCCCGCCCTGGCGGCGGGCCGAGATTCCACTGGTCCGGGTGCACGGAGAGCTGGTTGCCGTTTTGTGGGACGCCTGAGACGGCACCACCACGGGGCTGTCCACCGTAGTGGACGGCTGCCGCGATTGAGCACGGGGGGGCTTTTTGGTAACCTTCCGACGCGTTCCGGCACACTGCCGGTCGTACTTCCACGGGTGCCCACATGACGCGTTTCGTATTCATCACCGGAGGCGTGGTGTCGTCTCTGGGCAAGGGCATTGCATCGGCGTCGCTCGGTGCGATTCTCGAGGCGCGGGGCCTGAAGGTGACCCTGCTGAAGCTGGATCCCTACATCAACGTGGATCCGGGCACCATGAGCCCGTTTCAGCACGGCGAGGTCTTCGTGACCGACGACGGTGCCGAGACGGATCTGGATCTCGGGCACTACGAACGATTCGTGCGCATCCGCACCAGTCGCCGCAACAACTTCACCGCCGGCCAGATCTACGAGAACGTGATCCGCAAGGAACGCCGCGGGGACTATCTCGGCGGCACCGTGCAGGTGATCCCACACATTACCGACGAGATCAAGCGCTCGATCCGCGCCGGCGCCGACGACGCCGACATCGCGCTGGTGGAGATCGGCGGCACGGTCGGTGACATCGAGTCGCTTCCCTTCCTCGAGGCGATCCGGCAAATGGGCGTGGAACTCGGGCGCGACAACGCCCTGTTCATCCACCTGACGCTGGTTCCCTACATCGCCGCCGCCGGGGAGATCAAGACCAAGCCGACCCAGCACTCGGTCAAGGAACTGCGCTCGATCGGCATCCAGCCGGATGTGCTGCTGTGCCGCGCCAACCAGCCCCTGCCCGAGGCGGAGCGGCGCAAGATCGCGTTGTTCACGAACGTCGAGGAAAAGGCGGTGATCTCAGCCGTCGATGTCGACAACATCTACAAGATCCCTCTCTGGCTGCATTCCCAGAAGCTCGATGAGATCGTGCTGCGCAAGCTTCATATCGAGGCGCCGCAGGCCGACCTCTCGGACTGGAAGCATGTGGTCAACGCGATGGAGTTCCCCGAGTCCGATGTCACCGTGGGGATGATCGGGAAGTACGTCGATCTCACCGAGTCCTACAAATCCATCAACGAGGCCCTGACCCATGCCGGCGTCCACACCGGGACCCGCGTGCGCATCCGTTACATCGATTCGGAGAAGCTGGAGGGGGCCCCGGCAGGTGCCTTGCCCGAGCTGGAGGGGCTGGACGCCATCCTGGTACCGGGTGGCTTTGGCGAGCGTGGCGTCGAGGGCAAGGTCATGGCCGCCCGCCAGGCCCGCGAGCAGGGCATTCCCTATCTGGGCATCTGCCTGGGCATGCAGGTGGCGGTGATCGAGTTCGCGCGTGATGTCGCCGGCCTCGAGGGCGCGCACAGCACCGAGTTCCTACCGGATACCCCGCACCCGGTGATCGCGTTGATCACCGAGTGGCAGGACCGCGAGGGACGGATCGAACGCCGTGACGCGGATAGCGATCTGGGCGGCACCATGCGTCTGGGCGCCCAGACCGCATTGCTGGAAGGCGGGTCGCTGATGGCGCAGGCCTACGGCGAACTGCGTATCCAGGAGCGCCACCGGCACCGCTATGAATTCAACAATGCCTATGCCGATCGTCTGCAGGAGGCGGGTCTGGTGCTTTCCGGCCGCTCGGAGGATGGCAGCCTGGTGGAGGCCGTCGAGCTGCGGGACCACCCCTGGTTCGTCGGCTGCCAGTTTCACCCGGAGTTCACTTCCACACCGCGGGGTGGCCACCCCCTGTTCACCGGCTTCGTCAGCGCCGCGAGGCGCTTCCGGGAAAGCAAGGCGGCGCTCGCCAAGCCGCCCACCGCGTGAGGGCGCCCATGGAACTCTGTGGCTTTGAAGTCGGTCTGGATCAACCGTTCTTCCTGATCTCCGGGCCCTGCGTGATCGAGTCCGAGCAACTGGCGGTGGAGACGGCGGGAACGCTGCAGGCGATGGCGCGGGAGTTGGGAATCCCCTTCATCTACAAATCCTCCTTCGACAAGGCGAACCGCTCTTCCACCCAGAGCTTTCGTGGACTTGGGATTGAAAAGGGTCTGCAAATCCTTGAAAAGGTAAAGAAGGATCTGGGTGTACCTGTGCTAACGGACGTGCACGAGGACACACCGCTGGACGAGGTCGCCAGCGTGGTCGATGTGCTGCAGACGCCCGCCTTCCTCTGCCGGCAGACTAACTTCATTCAGAATGTCGCGCGCCAGGGGCTGCCGGTGAACATCAAGAAGGGGCAGTTCCTCGCGCCCTGGGATATGGACAACGTAGTAGCCAAGGCCCGCGAGGTCGGGAATGACCGGATCATGGTCTGCGAGCGTGGTGTGTCCTTCGGGTACAACACGCTGGTCTCGGACATGCGCGGCCTCGCGGTGATGCGGCGTACCGGTTGCCCGGTGGTGTTCGACGCCACCCACTCGGTGCAGCAGCCCGGGGGCCGTGGCACGGCTTCGGGTGGTCAGCGCGAATTCGTGCCGGTGCTGGCACGGGCGGCGATCGCGGCCGGTGTTTCCGGTCTCTTCATGGAGACCCATCCCGATCCCGAGCAGGCCCTCTCGGACGGCCCGAATGCGTGGCCGATGCCGATGATGCGCGAACTGCTCGAGACCCTGGCAGTGCTGGACCGGGCGGTGAAGGCAAGGCCCTTCGCGGAGACCGCCTTCGGGTTGGGCTGAAGATCCAGGGATTCCGATTTCATCCCGGCGGACTCCCCTCGGGATCATGTCTTCAAGGAGAAAATGATGTCGAAGATTGCCGAGATTCGTGCCCGCGAGATTGTCGATTCACGGGGTAACCCGACCGTGGAGGCCGATGTGGTCCTCGACTCCGGCAAGCGGGGGCGCGCGGCGGTGCCTTCCGGCGCCTCGACCGGTGTCCGCGAGGCGATCGAACTGCGTGACGGTGAGGCCCGTTACGGTGGCAAGGGCGTTCGGCGCGCGGTCGGGCATGTGAACGGTGAGATCGCCGATGCCCTGCGTGGCGCGGAGGCCGATCAGCAGGCCGTGGACCGCCGCATGATCGAACTCGACGGGACCCCTACGAAGGAGCGCCTTGGCGCCAACGCGGTGCTGGCCGTGTCACTGGCCCTGGCCCATGCGCGGGCGGCCGATGCAGGGCTCCCGCTGTTCCGGAGCCTGGGCGGACCCGAGGCGAATGTCCTCCCGGTGCCGATGATGAACATCATCAACGGCGGCGCGCATGCGAACAACAGCGTGGACATGCAGGAGTTCATGATCGTGCCGGTGGGCGCGGACAGTCTGAGCGAGGCGGTCCGCTACGGTGCCGAGGTCTTTCATGCGCTGAAGAAGGTTCTCGACGGGCGCGGACTCGGGACTGCGGTAGGTGACGAGGGCGGGTTTGCCCCGGACCTGCCCTCCAACGCGGCGGCGGTGGAGGTGATCCTCGAGGCCATTCACCAGGCGGGCTTCAAGGCCGGTGAGGACATCTGGATCGGACTCGATTGCGCGAGTTCGGAGTTCTACCGGGACGGGCGCTACCATCTGGCCTCCGAAGGACGCGATTTCTCGGCGGAGGAATTCACCGACTACCTCAGTCGCTGGGTCGACCAGTACCCTATCCTCACCATCGAGGACGGCATGGCCGAAGACGACTGGGACGGCTGGAAGGTGATGACGGAGCGGTTGGGCGGGCGCGTCCAGTTGGTGGGCGACGATCTCTTCGTCACCAACACCGAGATCCTCAAGGAAGGCATCGACCGGGGCGTGGCCAATTCGATCCTGATCAAGGTGAACCAGATCGGCACCCTGACCGAGACCATGGAAGCCATCGCCATGGCCAAGGCCGCGAACTATACCGCGGTGATCTCGCACCGTTCCGGTGAGACCGAGGACGTGACGATCGCCGACCTGGCCGTCGCGACGGGCGTCGGGCAGATCAAGACGGGCTCGCTGTCCCGCTCCGATCGGGTCGCCAAGTACAACCAGCTGATGCGGATCGAAGAAATGCTCGGCAGCGCGGCACGCTATCCCGGGCTGAAGGCTTTCCCGGTAGCGGGTGCATGATCGGCGTGGAGGCGTGGCTTGGGGATGGTCTGGGGCAGCGGCGCGGGTGAATGCCCGCTGGGGCCTGCGTGTCCGGAATCCCGGAGAGGGGCGATCCTGAATCCGCAGCCTTCAGCCGTCCGGAGTCCCGCGCGAGCGCGATCCGTTCCTTTTGAACGCATCCGTGCCGGCGCGGATCGGCGCTGATGCGCTGGCTCACCGCGATTCTCCTGGCTGCCCTGCTGGGCCTGCAGTGGTCGTTGTGGTTTGGGGAGGGGAGTTGGCGGTACGTGCAGGAGTTGCGCGAGGTACAGCGTCTCCAGGAGATCGAGAACGAGAAGCTCCGGGGCCGAAACCGAGCCCTGGAGGCAGAGGTCGAGGATTTGCGCAGCGGTTCGGAGGCGGTCGAGGAACGTGCGCGGCGCGACATGGGCATGATCCGCGAGGACGAGGTGTTTTTTCTCCCGGTGGATCCCCCGGGCGAGAGAAGTTCCACGACTGGTCGTGCGCGTGACTGAACGCCGTACGCCATCGTTCTGGGCCCTGATCCCCGCGGCAGGCGTGGGACGACGGATGGGTGCCAGTCGTCCGAAGCAGTTCCTGACGCTGGGGTCACGCAGCGTGCTGGGGCATACGCTCGGCATCTTCCTGGAGCACCCGGGCATCCGCGGAGTGGTGCTGGTGCTGGGGCGCGATGTCGATCCCGATGCGGTTGATCTTCCCGCGGACGGTGGGCGGCTTTTTCGGGTGGCAGGCGGGGAGGAACGTGCGGACTCGGTGCGCAATGGCCTGGATTTCCTTGCGCAACAGGCTTCGCCGGACGACTGGGTGCTGGTTCACGATGCCGCACGGCCCTGTCTTCCGACCGAGGATCTGGAGCGCCTGATGCATACGCTGCGGGAGGATCCGGTCGGGGGGCTGCTCGCGGCACCGAGCACCGACACCATGAAGCTTGCCGACAGCGCGGGGCGGGTGGAGCGGACCCTGGATCGGGCCCGCGTCTGGAGGGCCTTGACGCCACAGATGTTTCGCCTTCAGGCGCTGCGTGAGGCGCTTGAGGCGGCGGCCATCGCCGGTGTGACCATCACGGACGAGGCGAGCGCGATGGAGTTCCAGGGTCACCGACCCCAACTGGTGGAGGGGAGCCCATTGAACATCAAGATCACCCGTCCGGAAGACCTGGAGACGGCACAGCTGTATCTTCTGAAACAAAATCGATTGAGGAGTCCAACATGAAACGAATCCGCGTGATCGATGCCGGCTTCGTCCCGCCACTGGAGTCGATGGCGATCTTCCATGCCGTGGCCGAGGCCATGGAGCCGGACGCTGACCCCGTGGTGACCCTGGTCAATCCGACCCAGCCATTCGTCTCCGTTGGCCTCCATCAGGATATCGACCTGGAGGTCGATACCGCGTATTGCGAGCTTCACGGGCTGCCGGTGATCCGGCGCGATGTCGGGGGCGGCGCGGTGTACCTGAACCGCGACCAGATGTTCTTTCACTTCGTGTACCCCTACACGATGGCACCTGCCCGGGTGGAGGCGATCTACTCGCATTTCATGGCCCCGGTACTTGCGACCTATCAGGCCCTGGGGGTTCCGGCGGTCTTCCGGCCGGTGAACGACATCCACGTCAACGGGCGCAAGATCGGCGGTACCGGCTCGGCCCGGATCAACAATGCCACGGTGATGGTCGGCAGTTTCATGTTCGACTTCGACATGGACACCATGGCGAAATGCCTGAAGGTCAGCTCGGAGAAGTTCCGGGACAAGCTGCGGCAGGGAATGCAGGACTACATGACCACCCTGACGCGGGAACTCGGACAGCCTCCGGAGCGTGGGACAGTAAAGGCGCTGTTTATGAAAGCGATAGAGGAACATCTTGGAGTCAAGCCTGAGGAGTCGGAGCTGACCGCAGCGGAGAAGGGGGAGCTGGTCGAGGTGCGGGCCCTGCTGCAGGATCCGGAATGGGTTCATCAGAAGGGCCGGCGCCTGGTCACTACGGGGGTGAAGATCTCCGCTGGGACGTACCTGGTCGAGGGCGTGCACAAGGCCAAGGGCGGACTGATTCGCGCGCGCATGCTGACCCGCGACAACGTGCTCGAAGACGTGGAGTTCTCCGGCGATTTCACCGTCTTGCCCGCGGACGGGATCGAGCGTCTGGCCGAACGGCTGCGCGGCGTCACGCTGCCGGTCAGCGCCGAGGCTGACGCGGCGAAGCTGCAGGGTCGCATCGCGCGCGAGATGAGCGCGCTGGGTCTGGACATCCCGGGCGTGGGGGCCGTAGATTTTCTCGCGGCCTTCATGCATGGGCTGCACCGTGAATAATCCCGCCTTGCAGGCCCTGTTGAGGGGGGCCTCGGAATGAGGGTCTATTGCGAGCGGGACACATTGGGCTGGTTCGCCGAGCCCCTGAATACCGTTTCCGGCCTCGCCTTCTTCATTTCGGCATGGCAGGCCTGGCGGCAACTGGAGCGCACACGCCTGCGCGAGCAGTGGGATTTGCACCTGCTGGCAGGGCTGATCGGGCTGGTGGGCCTGGCCAGCGTGCTCTGGCACGCGAGCGGCATTGGCTGGTTGCACTGGTTCGATGCGGCGGCGGTCGTCGCCTTCGTGCTGGTCTACTGGCAGGTGTTCCTGGTTCGGGTATCGCAGCTGCGGTGGCTGGGGCTGTTGGTCGGGTGGCTGGTGACCGGGGCCGGTGTGGCCCTGTTCTACCTGCTCCTCCCGCCGATTTTTCTCGGCAGCACCCTGGTCTATACGCCGCTGCTGGTCCTCCTGCTGGCAGGGATCGTACTGTCGGCGAGGATCGACCGGCGGCTGGCGCGCGATCTGTTGCTGGCCAGCGGACTGTTCGTGCTTGCGATGGTGGTCCGTGCAGCAGACCTGCTGCTCTGCGAATGGGTCATCGTCGGGACGCATTGGCTGTGGCATCTTCTGACAGCCGGCCTGCTGTTCGTGCTGGTGGACGGAATGATCCGCCATGTCCGGTTGCGCGAGACCCGGGTCGGGAACGATGTCGCCTGATCTGCGCGTCGGGCAGGGTTTCGACGTGCACGCGTTCGGCCCCGGTGACCACCTGACGCTCGGCGGGGTGAGCATCCCTTACGACCGGGGCTTCGTCGCTCATTCGGATGGCGACGTGCTGCTGCACGCCCTTTGCGATGCGCTGCTGGGGGCGGCCGCGCTGGGCGACATCGGCCGGCACTTTCCGGACACAGACCCGCGCTACCGGGGCGCGGACAGCCGGATGCTGCTGTGCGAGGTCGTCGCCCGCGTGCGTGCCGCGGGCTGGAGCCCGGTGAACGTCGACAGCGTGATCATCGCCCAGGCCCCGAAGATGGCCGCGCATGTCGAAGCCATGCGCGGCCACATCGCCGCGGACTGCGGCCTCCCGTTGAATGCCGTGAACGTAAAGGCCACCACCACCGAGCGCCTGGGCTTCACCGGCCGCGGCGAGGGTATCGCCGCCGAAGCCATCGTCCTGCTGGCCGCGATCGGCCCGGAAGAGCCATCGCGGCCAGAGGCCGCTCCTACGCCCGGCCAAAACCCGTAGGAGCGACCTCCGGTCGCGATCCCGCGCCGCCCGAGTGCCCATCGCGGCCGGAGGCCGCTCCTACGAACGGCACGGACAGGCCCCCCGTAGGAGCGACCTCCGGTCGCGATCCCGCGCCGCCCGAGTGCCCATCGCGGCCGGAGGCCGCTCCTACGAACGGCACGGGAAGAACGTACGGTTCACGCGTGCGATCATCCCCAGAAGCCCTGCAACCGCCATTGTCCGCTGCGCAGATCCTGGAAGACCCAGCAGAGCCTTCCCTGATGGTCCCGTGCGAGCGCGTAATCGCGGCGCTGGTCGTTGCCGCCGGCCCACCATCCGCCCTCCGTTCGGCCCAGCCATGCGTGGGAGTCGGGAGGCGGGCAGGGCTGCAGCGGTTGCAGCCATAGCGCCGCCCCGGCTGCGCACTGGGCCGGCGTCGCGCTCGTTGGCGCTGCCGGTGGAGGGGCTTCCGAGGTCCACGCTTCCTGGGCCTGCTCGGGCAGCGGATGGAGAGTCGGCACGAATCTCAGCACCGCTTCGTCACCGAGCCGGGCGCGCAGCCGGGTCAGGAATCCGGTCTCGTCCCGGGCGCCGCCCGGGCTGCCGAACAGGCCGGACATGTCCCCCGCGACCGGAAGCAGCCGCGCCGCGTGCAACCGCATGCCGCGCACCGGCGCCGGAAGCGACACCCGGGACAGGCGAATGCTCCACAGTTCCAGCCATTCCTCCGCGCGGCTTCCGGGATGACTGCGTTCCAGGGTCAGCCGTGTCTCCGCGTCCCGGTGCAACAACTGCAGTTCCAGGCCCTGCACGCCGCGATGCCGGGCGCGCAGGACCTGTTCCAGTTGCAGCAGGAGGCGCTTCAACGGGAAGCGCAGTGCCCCGGTGGAGCGGACCTCCTGGTCGAACTCCAGTTGGAAGGATGGGTTATCCGGCGGGTGGAAGCGCGGCATGGCCTCCGGGACATCACCGAGCAGATGATCGAGGAGTCTCGGCAGCCGGGTCCCGTAGCGCAGCGCCAGATCGCTGCGTGGAAGGCGCAGCAGTTCACCGATCCGGGTCAGGCCGATGCCGCGCAGTGCGGCGATGTCGGCAGCGGGTAGCGGGAGCGCCGCCAGGGGCAGCGGGGTCAGTACCCGGCGCAGTCCGTCACGGTCCCTGGGTCGTTCCGGATGACCCAATCCGGCCAGCAGCCGGGCCATGGCCGGAGTCCGTGCGCTCCCGATGCGGGGGCTGTAGCCCAGTTGGCGCAGGGTGCCCTCGACCCGCTGTTCCAGCGCCTCCAGCCCCCGGAACAGGCGCAGGCTGCGGCCGGTCTCGAGCAGGATGCGCTGCTGCCCGGGCTCGGGACAGACATGATCGCTGAACTGCAGCAGTACCGAGGACAGCGTCCGCAGGTGTTGCTGCACGGTCTCCGGTTCGTAATCGACCACGATCGGGGCGTTCAGAACGGCCAGGGCTTCGGCGAGCGCCATGCCGGGACGGACCCCGGCCCGCCGGGCCGCGCGGTTGCCGTCGTGCACCCGTGGCCGCGCCGCGTCCTCGACGATGATCAGTGGCCCTGGCTGCGCGGAGCCGGTCTGCACCAGGGTATCCAGCGCCAGATGCGGGAGCCACACCGCCATCCACAGAGGCTGGCTGGATACCGGTTCCAGGCCGGGTTCTGGAGCCGACGCAGGGATGGGCTCCAGGCGGGATTTCGGGCGAAGCTTCGGGTCCGCCGCGGCAGGGACCGGCGGGAGCAGGGTGAGCTGCGCGCCGCCTGCCTCCGTCCGGCGGGTGTCGCGGGATGCGCTTGCCACGATTCCCCTTCCACCCTGAGCCGGTCCAGGGGCGGCAGGGCATCCACCGGAAGACGAGCGGGATCCGGAGTGCGGCGGCTTGCCGCCGCTTTCGCCCGCGGTCATGGGCCGCACCGGTCATGCAGCAAGTTCCGGGGAATCATCACGGGTTGGTTTCGCGGCAGCCACCCCCCGGTCTGCTTGATGACTTCCAGGCGCAGGTGGTCTCCGGCGCCTTGCCAGCGGATGCGCAGGTGGGCCGGGGAGGGCTGTTGCGCCGCCGCGGGCGGACGATAGAGGAAGGCGCAGGCATCACCGGCGCTGGCCGCCAGGCGCAGGCGCCGCAACGGGGCACCATCGGTGCCGCGCAGCCAGGCGAGCAGGGCGCCGGTACCGGGCTGGCGCAGGATCTGTTCGCAGCTCCAGACGGCGTCTTCCTCGGTTGCCGTCCGGATCATCAGCACGAGTTCCGGGTCCACACCCAGTTGTCGCCAGCCGGGAATCCATGGTGTGGCCGGCGGGCCGACCAGCACCACCCGACGCTGATCCCGGGTACACGCGGCCAGCATGGGCAGCAATATGCGGGTCTCCCCGCTTCCGAACGGGCCTCCGATCAGTTCGGTCAGCTGTCCCCGCGGCCAGCCGCCATGCAGTGCCTGGTCCAGTTGCGCAAGGCCGCTGGGCCGGGTAGGGACCGTTGGCGATCCGGCTTCGCGCCCGCGCCAGATCCCGGGATGGGTGAGCAGTTCCTCCAGCCCTGGCATGACTCAGGCCCCGCGCCTGCCGCAGAACCGCATCCATGCATTCGGCGTGAATGAGCCGGAGGAGGGGCGGGGGCGGCAGGAGGGTCTTGCCTCCGGCGATGAGAAGATCCGCATGACATCCCGTCCGTCGTCGCCACTACTCTTCCAGCGCCCGTACCACGCCGACCCCGATTCCCTCGATGACGAGTTCCCGGTGGCCCGGGTCGATCTCGATCGGGGCGTAATCGGGATTGGCAGGCAGCAGGCGCACGCGGTCTCCGGTGCGCTGGAAGTACTTCACCGTGACCTCGTCTTCGATGCGGGCGACCACGATCTGGCCGTTGCGGGCTTCCGGGCTCTGCCGCACCGCGAGCAGATCGCCGTCGAGGATGCCGGCATCGCGCATGCTGTCGCCCCGGACCCGCAGCAGGTAATCCGGGAGCGGGTGGAACAGCCGCGGGTCGATCCGGTAGTGCTCTTCGACATGCTCGGTGGCGAGGATCGGTGCCCCGGCGGCGACCCGGCCGACCAGGGGAACCCCGTCGGATGGCCCGGCGCCGGGGGGTAGCCGGATTCCGCGCGCGCTGCCGCTGATCAGATCGATCGCGCCCTTGCGTGCCAGGGCGCGCAGATGGCACTCGGCCGCGTAGGGCGAGCGGAAACCGAAGGCTCGGCAGATCTCCTCCCGGGTCGGAGCCGATCCCTGTTCCTCGACCTGCCCGCGGATGAAGGCGAGGATCTCCTGCTGACGCGCGGTGAGTTTCATGGGTGGAGCCACCTTGGTGGATAGTCTGTTTATATATACAGTATATCTGCGATCACCCCGATGCAAGGTGGTTGCCCGGCGTCCATCCCGCCCCGTACCCGCTACTCGGCACCCGTCGGGTTACGCTGCGCTAACCCGACCTACGCTCTACGCTCTCCGTAACCCGTCACCCATGCAGCCCCGTAGGTCGGGTTAGCGCAGCGTAACCCGACATTTGCAGCCACCTCAGCGAATCAGCCGCCGATGGATCAACGCGGTGGCCACGACCAGCGCGACGGCGCCATAGGCGACGATCACGGCCAGGTGCAGCGCGACCTGGGTCGGCCAGGTCCCGGTCATCAGCGGGCGCACGATCTCCACCACGTGCGCCAGGGGGAGTGACAGAGCCAGCCCCTGGACCCAGTCGGGCATCTCCTGCAGCGGAAAAAAAACACCGGAAAGCAATAGCATCGGCGTGACTGCCAAGGTGAAATAGTAAAGAAAGAAATCGTAGCTGCGGGCGACCGAGGTGATCACCAGCGCCAGCGACCCGAAAGTGAACGCCGCCAGGAACACCACCGGCAAAGCGAGGAGGGCGCGGGCGTCGGTGACCAGCCCCAGCACACTGGCCACGACCAGGATCGCTGCAGCGCTGACCAACCCCTTGGTGGCCGCCCAGATGGCTTCCGCAAAGACGATGTCATCCAGCGTCAATGGTGTCCCGAGCATCGCCAGCCAGGTGTTCTGTTCCGCCATGCGCGTATAGGCCGAGTACATGCCCTCGAAGCTCGCGGTGAACATGGCGCTGGAACAGATGATCCCGGAGGCGATGAAGACCATGTAGCTCATGCCGTCCAGTTCGCCGACCAACCGCCCGAAGCCGTAGCCGAAGGCCAGGAGATACAGCACCGGTTCGCCGAAGTTGCCGAGCAGCGAGGGCATCATCAGCTTGCGCCAGACGCGCAGGTTGCGACGCCAGACCGGGATGAAGCGCAGGCTGGGACGGGGAAACAGGGGGTGGCGCGCGCGGCTCATCTCATTCCCGCAGGTCGTGGCCGGTCAGTTTCAGAAACACGTCTTCGAGGTTGGCGGCACGGGTGGAATGCGGGAGCCCGGCCGACTCCAGTTCCGCGCGCACCGCGGCGGGATCCGCCGTGTAGATCAGCCAGGTATCCGCGATTTCCAGCATCCGCGCCGGGAGCATGCACGGGTCGGCGATGAACCGGCGCGCCGAGGCGGCACTCAGGCTGATGACCCAGGGTTCCACGTGAGCCGCGATCAGCGCCTGCGGCGTGTCACAGGCGATGATGCGGCCGGCATCGATGATCGCGATCCGGTCGCAGAGCTCTTCGGCTTCCTCCATGTAATGGGTGGTGAGTACCAGGGTCACGCCGCGCTCGCGCAGCCGGCGCAGCTGCCGCCACAGATGGTGCCGAGCCTGTGGATCGAGGCCCGTCGTGGGTTCGTCCAGGATCACCACCTCCGGCCGGTTGATCAGGGCGCGCGCGAGGGTCAACCGCCGTTTCATGCCGCCCGAAAGGGTATTGATGCGGGAGCGGCGGCGGCTCTCCAGGTTCGAAAGGTCCAGGAGGTCATCGATGCGCTGTTTCAGTACCGGGCCGGACAGCCCGAAATAGGACGCGTAGGTGAGCAGGTTCTCCTCGACCGTGAAGTCCGGGTCCAGGGTGTCGAACTGGGGCACCACGCCCAGCCGTGCCCGGACTTCGCGCTCGTATTCCGGGATCGACATTCCCAGCACCGTCACCGACCCGGCATCGATCGGTGTCAAGCCAAGAAGCATGCGTAGCGTCGTCGTCTTGCCGGCGCCATTGGGGCCGAGCAGCCCGAAAAACTCGCCGGCTGGGATGGCCAGGTCGATACCATCCACGACCGAAACGCCGTTGTAGATCTTGCGCAAGCCGGTCATCGCAATGGCGGGCACAGCTGCATCGCCTCCAAACGCAGCGATGCCGTGCCGGGAAGGAGCGGCTTCGGCATGCGTGTTCATTGTCTCGTCCGGTGGGGTCTGGGACATCGGCTGGATCGCTCACCATGGCAAGGCGGTGGCCGCGGGCTTGGGCAGGCAGTAGCATACGGGACCGTTCGCCCGGCATCATTATCCCCAGGGCGCGTGGAGCGGGGAAAACAGCATGGATCCGGGCACAGGGCTTTCATGAAGAAGATCATCATTCTGGGCGCCGGACAGGTGGGCTATTCACTCGCCGAGGCCCTGAGTGCCGATGGACACGACGTCACCGTGGTCGACCGCAACCGGCAGCGCCTGCAGGCCCTCAAGGCCGAACTGGGCGTGAATGTGCTGGTCGGGTTCGGCGCGTACCCGCCGGTGCTGGAGGCGGCGGGCGCCCGCGATGCGGCGATGCTGATCGCGGTGACCGACTCGGACGAGGTCAACATGATGGCCTGCCAGGTCGCGACGACCCTCTTCAACGTCGAAACCCGCATCGCGCGTGCACGCGAACGGGACTACCACGAGCATCCGCGCCTGTTCGGGCGCGATGCCGTTCCAGTGGACATGCTGATCTCGCCCGAGGAGATCGTCACCAGTCAGATCCAGCGCCTGATCGAACATCCGGGTGCGCTCCAGGTGCTCGATTTCGCCGAGGGCAGGGTCTCGCTGGTGGGCGTACGCGCCTATCACGGTGGTCCCCTCGTCGGGCGGGAGTTGAGGAACCTGCGCAGGGTCCGTCCGGGCGTGCAGACACGCGTCGCCGCCATCTTCCGCAAAGACCGGCCGGTGATCCCGGACGGGGACACGGTGATCGAGGTGGACGACGAGGTCTTCTTCGTGTCCGCGAAGAAGAACATCCGCGCGGTGACCGCCGAACTGCGGCACCTGGAGCGTTCCTACCACCGGGTGATCATCGCCGGCGGCGGCAACATCGGCCGCCGCCTCGCCGAGATCCTCGCGGACCGCTACCGGGTCAAGGTCATCGAACGAGACCCGGCACGTGCCCGGCTTCTGGCCAGCCAGTTGCCCACGGAGGTGCTGGTGCTGGAGGGGGACGGCGCGGATGACCGCTTTCTCCAGGAGATCGACGTGGCCCATGCAGACGTCCTCTGTGCAGTGACGAACGACGATCAGTCGAATATCTTTGCCGGCATGCTGGCCAAGCGCCGTGGGGTGCGCAAGGTCATCTGCCTGATCAACCGGCCCAGCTACGTGGACCTGGTCCAGAGCGGCAGCATCGACATCGCCGTTTCGCCGCAACTGGCCACCGTGGGCGCACTGCTCGCGCGGGTGCGCGAAGGTGGCACGGCGACCGTGCACACCCTGCGCCGGGGAGCGGCCGAGGCCATCGAGACCATCGTGCACGGAGATTCCCGTACCTCGCAGGTGGTCGACCGGCGCATCGACGAGTTGAAGCTGCCCGAGGGCGCCAGCATCGGCGCCCTGGTGAGGGGAGAAGAGGTCATCATTCCGCACCACGACACCATCATTCACACGGGGGATCACGCAATCCTGTTCCTGACCGACCGCAGCCAGGTGGCGGCCGTACAGCGCCTGTTCCAGCCAAGCCCGTTGTTCTTCTGATGCCGATGCGAAGACGCCTCGGCCGGCGGAACGGCAGTGCCACCAGGGAGGTGATCCAGCCATGTTCCAGATAGCCACCACCCTGCGTCTGCTCGGCATCCTGGTCACGTTGTTCAGCCTGACCATGCTGCCGCCCGCGCTGATCGGCTGGATCTACGATGAGCCCAGCCGCGGGGTGTTCCTGCAGGCCTTCGGCATCCTGATGGGCACCGGGCTTCTGATCTGGGCTGCGTTCTTCCAGTCGCGAGGAGATCTGCAGGTGCGCGACGGCTTCGTGGTCGTGGTGATGTTCTGGCTGGTCCTCGGCATCTTTGGGGCCCTTCCGCTGTACCTGGATCCGACGCTGCATGTCTCGGTCACCGATGCGGTGTTCGAGTCCATGTCCGGGCTGACCACGACCGGGGCAACGGTGATCGTTGGGCTGGACGATCTTCCGCGCGCCGTTCTCTGGTACCGCCAGCAACTCCAGTGGCTGGGGGGCATGGGCATCATTGTCCTGGCCGTGGCCATCCTCCCGCTGCTGGGGATCGGCGGCATGCAGCTCTTCCGTGCCGAGATGCCCGGGCCCATGAAGGATACCAAGCTGGCCCCGCGCATCGCGGAGACGGCGCGCAACCTCTGGTTTGTGTACGTCGGCCTGACCGTGGCCTGCGCACTGGCCTACTGGGCAGCGGGGATGGAGGTCTTCGACGCCATCGCGCATTCCTTCACGACCCTCGCCATCGGCGGCTTTTCGACCTACGACGCCAGCATTGGGCATTTCGACAGCGCGATGATCGAATCGGTCGCCGTCGTGTTCATGCTGCTGGGTGGAATGAACTTCGCGCTGCATTTTCTGGTTTTTCGGAGAGCCAGCTTCGCACCCTACCGGCGCGATGAGGAGGTCCGCCTGTATCTGGTCCTGCTCGGCGCTGGTTCCGCGATCGGCGTTGCCTACTTGTTGTACGCAGGCGTCACCGGCACCGTCTCGGAGGCGTTACGCTGGGGAATCTTCCACGCCGTATCCATCGGCACCACCACGGGCTACGCCACGACGGATTTCTACCTGTGGCCCGGATTCCTGCCGCTGATGCTGGTGTTCCTGTCGTTTGTCGGCGGTTGTACCGCCTCGACCGGCGGGGGGATGAAGGTGATCCGGGTGCTTCTGCTGGGCAAACAGGGGCTGCGCGAGATCCAGCGGCTGATCCACCCCCATGCGCACATCGCGGTCAAGGTGAACCAAAAGGTGATGCCGAACCGTGTGGTCGAGGCGGTGTGGGGCTTCATGGCGGCCTATATTCTGGTGTTCGCGGTGATGGTGCTCCTGCTGATGGCCTCCGGCCTCGACCAGGTGACGTCGTTCTCGGCGGTGGCGGGGACGCTGAACAACCTGGGCCCGGGGCTCGGCGATGTCGGGCAGAATTATTCCAGTATCAACGACTTCAGCAAGTGGGTTCTGGTCTTCGCGATGCTGCTGGGCCGGTTGGAAATCTTCACCGTGCTGGTACTCCTTTCCCCAGCCTTCTGGCGCCGCTGAACATCCTGTCGTGCCGGCCGGCCGGGAACGGTTCCCGTTGCCGCCAGCATCGTGTCGGGCCGCATCGAAGCCGTGGTGGAAAGGAGTCGGATCGAGCGATCTCAGCGGCCCGGAGGTGGTTGCAGATGGAGTCGGGGTAATGGACCCCCGCGCCAGGTTCGGTATGCTACGGGTCTTTCGGATCCGGGTTGATCTGCGGCATGTGCGGGATATCGCGTTCGCTGTCATCGCCCAGGTCCGACAGGCTCCCAATCGGCCAACCGGGCCGTTCCCCGATCTGAGCGAGACGAATCAGCGCATGTTTACCTATATCGACCCTTCGGTCCGTACCCGCCTGCTGGAGCAGGGCAAACTCACGCGGATCAACGCCGCGGGCGAGGTCATCGATGCGACCTCGGCGGATATTCCGGCCGAGCCGGCGCTCGAGGTGCTCGGGCCGATTCCGTTGCCGATCGCGCTGACCGATGAGCCGCTCACGGCACAGTGGTACGCCTTCGTCCGACGTACGGAACTGGCCAGGGTCGATGGCCTGGCGGCCGAACTCCGGCAGCAGGGTGGTCAGCATCTGTTCGCTTCCCTGACCTCATCCATGGCGGTCAACAGCCTGCTGGTGATCGGTGATCCCGATCGTTCCAACGAGCCGTTGGTCCGGGTCCACTCGAATTGTCTCACCGGGGATGTCTTCGGTTCGCGCCGCTGTGACTGCGGCCCGCAGCTGGCAGCCGCGGTCCGGCAGATCCAGCAGGATCCTGCCGGGGGGTACCTGGTGTACATGGCCGGGCACGAGGGGCGCGGGATCGGCCTCTGGGCCAAGGCCGCCACGTACCTGTTGCAGGATGCCGGCGAAAACACCTACCAGGCGAACCGGAGTTTAGGGCTGCCGGACGATTCCCGCGACTTTGGCGACGCAGCGTCGATTCTCAAGTGGCGGTTGGGAGACAGCCCGTTCCGATTGTTGACCAACAACCCGAAGAAGCTCGAGGATCTGGCAGCCCATGGTCTGGTCAATGTACGGCGGGTCAAGCACCTCGCCGGAGTGGACGAGTGGAACCGGCGCTACCTGAAAGCCAAGCAGGGCTGGGGTCACGCCATCTCCGAGGAAGATCTGGGCTGATTTCCGCCCCCCCCTTCGTCGGGTTACGCTACGCTAACCCGACCTACGATTCCTCCACCCGAGCCGCGTAGGTCGGGTTAGCGCAGCGTAACCCGACGCCCGTCCACGCAGTCCGGACCGACGCACATCCTCCGCGCTCCCAGCCGCGTAGGTCGGGTTAGCGCAGCGTAACCCGACGAAGGCCAACGCGACCCGCCGCGTCCGACGCCTGGCGCCCGCCGTCACTCACGCCCCACACCGGTAAACGTCAGCGGACCGTGGCCCCAGTCCGCTGGGTATATTCCTGCCTCGACGTGCCTTCGAAAACTGGAGAATGGCCAATCCCTGGGCGCGGCGACATAACCGTGCTTACCGGGTTGTAATTGAATGTACTCAACGTGCTGGATGAAATCGGCCTCATCACGCAACAGGCGTTCCCAATAGCGGTGCTGCCAAAGCGCCTGTTCACCCTTTCGGGCTCGCGCCCGGTCAGGCACCGCGCGCAGGTTCGGATCGCAATGCCTGGTGAACCATGTCTTGATCAACCGCCAGCGGATCGCGAAGTCCGCATCATCCGGTGGCAGGGCCCAGATACAGTGAAGGTGATCGGGCAAGACCACCATCGCGTCCATCCTGAAAGGCCGTTTGCTGCGCACGGTACGAAACGCGTTACGCAAGACCTCTACTGTCTCCGGTGTGTTGAAGATCGGGCGCCGTCGGTGTGTGACCAGGGTGAAGAAGTAGGATCCGCCTGGGACGAATGCGCGTCGGTATCTCATGCTTCGTTGCCTTCCGTTGGCATCATCGATAGCTGGAGTCGTGGGCTCCGATTGTCGGGTTACGCTGCGCTAACCCGACCTACGATCATTCATTGCGATTGCAACACGTCGGAGTTCAAAATGCACCTCCCCCGTAGGTCGGGTTAGCGCAGCGTAACCCGACAACTGCCAGCGCGATTCCCGTGGGTCGTGTAACCCGAGGCATGCCGACGCTGGTGCGCGGGGCACGATGGGCTTTATGGTATCTTCAAAACGCGAGCTAAAACGGGTGGGAGAAGCCTTGCAAGCGACACTCTTGGGGACCGTGGCGGCCGAAGGAATGGAGGCTGCGGCGTCTGCGCTGGCATGCCGGGAAGGCGCTCGCGCCGGAAGCGATCCCAGGTCGATCCTTTAAGCGGATGACTCGGCAGCCGTGAACCAGTTCAGGGAATTCCTCGGTCTGCTGAACCACTCGTTCCGCAACCTGCTGCCGATCATCCTGGTCGTGGGCATCTTCCAGTTCCTGGTGATCCGGCAGGTTCCGGATGCATGGCTGCCCATGGCGGTGGGGCTGTTGGTGGTCGTCCTTGGCGTGGCCCTGTTCCTGCAGGGGCTGGAGCTCGGGATCTTCCCGATCGGCAAGAACCTTTCCAACGAATTTGCACGCAAGGGATCGCTCCCGCTGCTGATGGTCTTCGGCTTCTGCCTCGGATTCGCGGCGGTGGTCGCGGAGCCCGCGTTGATCGCGGTGGCCAGCCAGGCGGAAATCATCAGCGAGGGTCGCATCAGCGCTTTGACGTTGCGTTTGCTGGTCGCGGGGTCCGTGGGTGCGGTCGTGGCGTTGGGGGTGGTGCGCATCCTGCTCGGACACAGCCTGCACTGGTACATGATCATTGGCTATCTCGTGGTCGTTCTCGTGACCTTCTTCGCGCCGGAAGAGATCGTCGGCCTGGCCTACGACTCCGGGGGCGTGACCACTAATATCGTCACTGTGCCTTTGATCGCCGCGTTGGGGATCGGGTTGGCGGTCTCGATACGGGGGCGCAATGCCCTGATCCATGGTTTTGGCCTGGTGGGCCTGGCGGTGATGGTGCCGATGATCTCGGTGCAGATCTACGGGATCATCGTGTACAGCTTTGGCGAGGCCCGCGAGGTCGTCGACGGCATCAAGGAGGCGGTGGATCCGGAAGTGACCGAGGTCGTCCAGGAAGTCGCGGGCAGCATCCTTCTGGGGATGCTCCGGGACCTCATGATCATGTTCCGGGATGTGCTGCCGATCATCACCGTGGTTCTGGTCTTCCAGTACCTGGTGATCCGCAAGCACATTGCCCACGTGCACAAGGTGATGGGCGGTTTCGTGCTGGTGATCGTCGGCCTGTATGCCTTCGTGGTCGGCCTGAAGATGGGGCTCTTCCCGATCGGGCAGAGCATGGCGGAACAGCTGATCGGGCTGGATCGCTGGATCTTCGTGTATCTGTTCGCCTTCGCGATCGGCTTCGCGACGACCATGGCGGAGCCGGCCCTGATCGCGATCGGTCAGAAGGCCGAAGAGGCTGCGAAGGGGCGGCTGAACGGTACCGTGATCCGGCTCCTGGTCGCAGTAGGCGTGGCGGTGGGCATCACCATCGGGGTGCACCGGATCATCAGCGGTGACTCCATCCATTACTACATCATGGCCGGCTACACGGTGGTGATCCTGCTGACCTTCCTGTCGCCGAAGTACATCGTTGCGCTGGCCTACGATCTGGGCGGCGTCACGACATCGGAGGTGACGGTGCCGCTGGTCACCGCACTCGGTATCGGGCTGGCCACGCACATCGAGGGGCGCAACGTGATGATCGATGGCTTCGGCCTGATCGCATTCGCCTCGATCTTTCCGATAATATCCGTGATGCTTTACGCCATCGCGGCCGAGTTCGCCATCCGGCGGAGAGGAAACGACTCATGAAATTTGCCGTACTCGTTGCAATTCTTGCCGAAAACCTGGAAGAGAAGGCTATCGACATCGCCAAACAGTCCGGTGCTGGTGGGTTAACCCTGCTCGACGCCCGCGGAATCGGGGCCAAGGAAAAGAAGACCTTCTTCGGTCTGACCTACGAAGGTTCCCAGACGGTATTGATCTGCGTACTCGAAAAGAAGCTTTCGTTGGCGGTGATGAAGGCGCTGACCCAGGAACTGGATCTGGCCAAGCACTCCAACGGGGTCGTGTTCACCGTCCCGCTGGACCACATCGCCGGCATCGATACACGGCAGCTGGAAAGCTTCGAGGAACACATCAAGGGCGAAATCTGAAGCAGGGCGTTCCTGTTTCGCCAGCCTGAGAGCGTGGCTGGCAGTTTCGCGGTCCGAACGTACCGTTGTTTCTTCTTCTGCGACATCCGTTTTTCGGGAGGCAACATGCTGGTAAAGGACATCATGCAGGCTGACGTCATCACCATCTCGCCGCTGGCAACGCTGCGCGAGGCGATGGATCAAATGAAGCGTCACAAGGTCAAGTCCCTCGTAGTCGAGCGGCGCGATGAGCACGATGCCTATGGAATCATTACCTACACCACGATTCTGCGCACGATCGTCGCGGAGGAAGGTGACATCGACCTGGTCAACGTCTATGACGTCTGCACCAAACCCGTCATCACCGTTCCGCCGGGCATGGACGTCAAGTACGTGGCCCGGTTGATGGTCGCGCAGCGGTTGCGTCGTCTGGCGGTACTGGAAAGTGACCAACTGGCGGGGCTGATCACCATGAACGACATCGTCGGCGAGGTCCTGGCCATGGCGGAGAAGGCCCACGTCGAAAGCTAGTGTCCTGTCACACGTCTAATGGCTTCTTCAGAGCCCCCGAGCGGCGTCAGGGCCAGGCAGGAAACCTGTGATACAGGACGAGCAACGACAAGAACCATCGCCCGGAGCCCCGGCCCTTGTTGGCCAGTGGGAGCATTTCCCCCACCGGGCGGACATGGGTGTCCGCGGGTACGGCACGACGCTGGAGGAGGCGTTTGCCTCGGCGGCGGAGGGCCTGACAGCGGTGGTCGTCGAACCGTCCGACGTCGAGCCCGTCGAGAAGGTGGATTTCACCGGTTCGGCGTCGGACCCTGAACTTCTCTTCTATGATTTCATGAACAGCATCGTCTACGAGATGGCGGTCAGTGCCCGCGTGTTCTCGCGATTTCGGGTGCGTGTCGAAGGGGATTGCCTGCAGGCAGAGGCCTGGGGTGAACGGGTGGACGTAGAGCGGCATCAGCCCGCGGTCGAGGTCAAGGGCGCGACCTTTACCGAGCTCGCGGTCGGTCGCTCGGATGACGGCCGATGGTTCGCGCAGTGCATACTGGACATCTGACCGGCGGGTTCCGCACGCGCCCCAAACCGGAGGTGAAGCGTCATGGAACTGAATCGATTCACGCAACTGTCGGCCACGGCCTGGAGACTGGAGCCTTCTGAGGGCATGCGCGTCCCCGTGATCATCTACGGGGACGCCGGTCTGATCGAAGACATGGACGACAAGGTCGCGGAACAGGCTTCGAACGTGGCGCGATTGCCCGGCATCGTTCAGGCTTCCTATGCAATGCCGGACGCGCACTGGGGTTATGGCTTCCCGATCGGCGGCGTGGCGGCCTTCGACCCCGACGAGGGAGGCGTGGTGTCGGCCGGGGGCGTCGGCTTCGATGTCTCCTGTGGGGTCCGGACCCTGCTCACCGGGCTGGATCGGAGCGCGATCGACGCAGTCCGTCACGACCTCGCGGATGCGCTGTTTGCAGCCATCCCGGCCGGGATGGGCAGCACCGGGCGCATTCACCTGCGCGACCGGCAGATGACCGACATGCTTCTCGGGGGCGCGGCCTGGGCCGTGGAGCGCGGTTACGGGGAAGCGGCGGATCTCGGGCGGATCGAGGAGCAGGGGCGGATGGCGGGTGCCGACCCGGACGCAGTGTCGGACAAGGCGCGCAAGCGCCAGCGCAATGAAATGGGGACGCTGGGGTCGGGCAATCATTACCTGGAGGTCCAGCACGTTACCGAGATCTTTGACCCCGGAGCGGCGGAGGCCTTCGGGCTGGTCAAGGGCCAGGTGGTGGTGTCCATCCACTGCGGCTCGCGCGGCCTCGGCCATCAGATCGGCACCGAGTTCCTGCGCGAAATGGTGGTGGTCGCGGCGGCTCACGGCATCGAACTGCCGGACCGGGAGCTGGCCTGTGCCCCGATCCGGTCCGAGGTCGGCCAGCGCTACCTGGGGGCCATGCGTGCGGCCATCAACTGTGCGCTCGCGAACCGGCAGATCCTGACCCACCTCACGCGCGAGGTCTTCGCCGAGTTCGTCCCCGAAGCGGATCTCGCGCTGCTCTACGACGTCTCCCACAATACCTGCAAGGTCGAGCGCCACGTGGTCGACGGCCGGGGACGCGAGCTTTACGTGCACCGCAAGGGTGCAACGAGGGCCTTCGGTCCCGGTCACCCGGATCTACCTGAGGCGCTGCGGGCTTCGGGGCAGCCGGTGTTGATCGGCGGCTCCATGGGCACGGGTTCGTATGTCCTGGCTGGTACCACTGCCAGCGAGGGGCTGTCCTTCAGTTCTGCCTGCCATGGGGCCGGGCGCGCGATGAGCCGGCACCAGGCCACGCGCCAGTGGCGCGGCAGGGAACTGGTCGACGAGTTGGCCGGGCGCGGCATCCTGATCCGCAGCCCCAGCCTGCGCGGTGTTGCCGAGGAGGCGCCCGGTGCGTACAAGGATGTCAGCCAGGTGGTGCAGGCCACGCACGACGCCGGCCTGGCCCGCCTGGTCGCCCGCGTCGAACCCATGATCTGTATCAAGGGTTGACTGACGATGACAAGCCGCAAACTGTAGGTCGGGTTAGCCCAAAGGGCGTAACCCGACGGGTTTCGCACCCACCCTTGGCCGCAAAGCAGCGTCGCCCCCGGCACCCCGGCACGTCGGCACCCCGGCAAGTCGGGTTACGCTACGCTAACCCGACCTACAGAACGGTATAAAGGGTTAGGGCCGGCTACTTGGCCTCCATGATCAGGTAGGACTGGTTCACGTTGGCGCGGTGCCAGGCGTCGTAGTGCAGGAGGTGCTGGAATTGGGGCAGGTCGGCGAGACGTTCGACGGTTTCGTCCAAGGTCTCCCAGTCTTCGAGTCCCGCGCGGACCTCACGGACCAGCATCTCGAGGTAATCCCCGGTGTCGCGCCGCGCGGTGGCCAGATCGGTGGCGGCACCGTGACCGGGGACCACGATGTCCGGGTTCAAGGCCTCCAGCGTGTGGA
>Ga0209498_1000416_pt1 | contig 26044 bp, 25 predicted proteins | sample WalLakDeSediment_FD_184131 | JGI IMG/M metagenome (GOLD analysis project Ga0209498, IMG submission 184131) | Lake sediment microbial communities from Walker lake, Nevada to study Microbial Dark Matter (Phase II) - Walker Lake 11/02/13 Deep... | ecosystem: Environmental > Aquatic > Freshwater >...
CTCCTCCTCAGGTGAACGAGGTCATCAATAAGATCAAGAACGTGAAGGGCAAATTTCCGGGAGTTGGGCTGATCATCTTCGCCCTCATCCTTCTTTACCTGGGCTCCTCCGCGTTCTACACGGTGGGGGTTGACGAAGACGGCATTGTTCAACGCTTCGGCGCTTATCACAGGACCACCCCTCCGGGTCTCAATTTCAAACTTCCCAGCGGAATCGAAAAGGCCACCAAGGTCAAGGTGAGATTCGTTTTTAAGGAAGAGTTCGGTTTTCGAACCCTCAAGGCGGACGTGCGATCTCGTTTTGCCACAGGGGACGCGTATCTCAGTGAATCCCTGATGCTCACAGGCGATCTCAACGTGGCTGTGGTGCCCTGGATCGTGCAATACCGCATCCGAGACCCTTATGCTTTTCTCTTCAAGGTGAAGGACCCCCGGGGCACGCTGCGGGACCTGTCGGAGGCGACCATGCGATTGGTGGTGGGCGACCGCAGCATCAACGAGATCATCAGCAAAAGGGAGGAGTTTGCGGCCCAGGCTCAAGCGTTGCTGCAAAAGGAACTGGACCTGGCGGAGACCGGTATCAGCGTCAGCACCATCGAAATGAAGAGGACGAACGTGCCCGAAGCTGTGCAGCCCTCCTTCAACGAGGTGAACCAGGCGGTTCAGGAAAAAGAGAAGATGATCTATCAGGCCCGCGAGGAGTACAACAAGCGCATCCCTCAGGCCAGAGGCTCTGCGGAAAAGACGATCCGGGAGGCGGAAGGGTATGCGCTTCAACGGGTCAACAGGGCCCAAGGCGATGCTTCGCGCTTCCTGGCCCTCTACGAGGAATATGCCAAGGCCGAAGATATCACCAGGAGGCGCCTGTATCTGGAGGCGATTCGAGAGATTCTGCCGAAAATGGGAGAAAAGTACATCGTGGATGCAGAGCAGAGGAACCTTCTCCCGCTCCTGAATCTCGGGGGATCCAAAGGAGGACAGCCGTGAAGTCTAAAGGGTTGATCATCGTACTTGCGATCATCGTGATTGCAATTTTCAGTGCGGCCTATGTGGTGGATGAAACCGAACAGGTGGTCATCACCCAGTTCGGCCGAGCCATAGGGGACGCCAAGACGGCGCCGGGCCTTTACTTCAAGATCCCGATGATTCAGCAGGCCAATTACTTTCCAAAAAATCTTCAGGCCTGGGATGGAGATCCCGGACAGGTTCCAACCCTGGACAAAACCTTTATCGTGGTGGATGCGTTTGCCCGGTGGAAGATCGTGGATTCCCTGAAATTTTTCCAGACCGTGAACAACATGGCAGGGGCTATGGGCCGTCTTGACGACATCATCGACTCTTCGGTGCGCAATTTCGTGACCTCTTACCCCCTCATCGAAACCGTGAGAATGACCAACCGTGAACTCGATGTTGCCGAGGTCGGTGTCGACCTGGTGAAGGATACGAGCCCGCTGGGCGAGGTCACCTTTGGAAGAAGCAATATCACCCAGGGCATTCTTGAGCAGGCCCGGCCCAAGCTTCTCGAGTTCGGCATCGAACTGGTGGATGTGAAATTCAAACTTCTCAATTACGTAGAGGAAGTTCAGAAAACGGTCTATGGCAGAATGATCGCAGAGCGCAAGCAAATCGCCGAGAAGTTTCGGTCCGAAGGAAAAGGGGAGGCCCGGAAAATTGAGGGCGACATGGAAAAGGATCTGAAAGAGATTGAATCCGGGGCTTACAAAAGAGCCCAAGAAATTCAGGGAAAGGCGGATGCGGAAGCCACCCTCATCTATGCTCAGTCTCTGGGAAAAGATCCCGAGTTTTACTCCTTTCTCCAGACCCTTGAGATCTATAAGGACACCATGGACAAGTCCACCTCCTTGGTCCTTTCCACGGATTCAGAGCTCTTGAGGTTTTTCAAGGGGTATGAAGTGAAGCAAGAAGGCAAGAAATTCGTTGCAGGAGTTGAGTGATGGTCAGGACGGAGATCCAGCTTTTTCTTGAAAATGTGCCGGGCGAACTGGGCAAACTGGCGACCCTCCTGGGGGACAAGGGCGTCAACATCGACGCCATGACCATCCAGGACGCTTCCGCCTACGTCAAGGAGCTTTTCAAGGCACGAGGCAAATCCCTCAAAAGAATCGCTCCGGCAGCCTCCTACGGCTCAATGCAAAAAGACTCGGCTGATTTCGCCCTCATTCGCATCCTTGTCGATCACACGGATAAGGCGATCGATCTTCTGTCGAAGACAGGCTACATCTTCGATATCATGCCGGTCATTGCCCTGGAAATCGACAACAAGCCGGGCATGCTCGCTCAGATGTCAAAGCAGTTCGGAGAGGAAGGCATCAACATCCATTATGTGTATGGATCGGCCATGCCGGGGGGACAGAAATCGCTCTTCGTCTTCTGTCCTGAAGACATTGAGATGGCGGCTCGAATCTTCAAGGACTAGCGGGCTGATGAAAAACACCCGCAACCTATGATCCTTTCACCCCGTGCCTTTCACCTTTCGGCATTTCTTGTCAGCTTTGAGGGCTGTCCGGCCGGCTCCATGTCGATCAACCGGAGCTGAAGCCTTTCACGGCCCTGCCACGGATCAATTTCAGGCGTGAAGATGAAGTTGATGGGCCTATCCAGGGCGCACGGATTTCCTGCCAGCCCGAAGCCGATGGCCTCCAAGATGTTTCCGTTCTGCCGGACCTTCATTTTGAGGTGTTTTCCCCCCACAACCTTCGAGTCCACCACGTCGCAGGGCCCGGCATAAAACAGGGGCTCCGGATTGCCGGGACCAAAGGGGGAAAAGGGCAGCAACCGGCGGGTTGATGCCAGATCGATTTCGTGAAGGGACATCTCGGCATCCACGTCGATAGAATGATAGAGGTCCTCCTCCTTGATCTCCTTCTGTGCGAGATCTTCCAGTTCCGATGCGAACGCTTCGACTCCGGAGGCCTTCAGGGCCAGCCCGGCCGCATGTTCATGGCCGCCGTAGCGTTCCAAGAGGTGCGCCAGGGTTCTCAGAGCTCTGTAAAGGTTGAATCCGGGAATGCTCCTCCCTGAGCCGGCGGCCGTGCCGTTGTCGATGTTCAGGACCAATGCCGGGCGGTGATACCGATCGGTGAGCCGCGAAGCGACGATCCCCAAGACACCGCGATGCCAGCCCTCTCCTGCCACCACCAGTGTTCTGCGGCGCTTCAGATCTAAATCGGAAAGAAAGGTGGTTTCGATTTGTTCCATAATCGTGTGTTCGATGAGGCGGCGCTCGGTGTTCATGATTTCCAGCCTTCCAACAAGCTCTTTGGCAAAGGCCGGTTTTTGGGTGGTGAGGGCCATGACGCCTATTTCCGCTTCTCCCATTCTTCCGGAGGCGTTGAGTCTGGGCGCCATTCGGTAAGCGAGGTCGGTTGCGGAGATGGCTTCTGCATGGAGTTCGGCCGCTTCTGCAAGAGCCCGGATGCCCGGCCACCGGGAGCGGCGGATCTTTTCCAATCCCCCCTTGACGAGAATGCGGTTTTGGTCCACCAGAGGAACCATATCGGCAACCGTGCCGAGAGCGACCAGATCAAGGCATTCCCGCAGGTCGGGTTCTGATGTGTGCCGGAAAGAGCCCTTTTCCCGCAACGCAGCCCGCAACGCAACGGCCAAAAAGAAAGCAACTCCCACGCCGGCCAGGTATTTGAAGGGAAACGTGGAGTCGGGGCGGTGGGGATTGACCACAGGGCAGCGCGGGGTGAAATCCTCCGGCACCTGGTGATGATCGGTGACCACGACTTTGAGCCCCCAAGCGTGGGCAAGGGCGATCTGCTCCTGGTCGCTTGTACCGCAATCCACGGTGATGACCACGCCCGGTCCCTTGGCGGCGATCTTTTTCAAAGCCCCGGTATGGAGGCCGTAACCCTCTAAGAGACGGTCGGGGATGTAGTAAGATGTGGAGGCACCAAGATCGGAAAAGAAATTGTACAGGAGGGCTGTGGCCGTAAATCCGTCGGCGTCAAAATCCCCATAGATGGTGACGGGTTCACGGTTCTGCAAAGCCTTTAGGATGATGGCCACCGCTTCGTCCATATCTTTCATGGTCATGGGATCGATCAGGTCGGCCAGCTTCGGGGAAAGAAAGGACGACAGGGCTTGACGGTCGAGGATCCCACGATTTGCCAGAACTTGAGCTTCTACCAAGGAAAGATCTGCGGCGCGGGCCAGTTCCGGAGCCGCAGGAGAGGCGGGTTTGAGTTTCCAGAACGTCTTCATGCGATTCCCTCGATTCGCATGGAGATCACTCTTTCCACTTTTTCAATGTCCCGGGGCGTGTCGATTTCAATGGAATCGTGGCGGGTCTCCACGACCTTGATTCTGTAGCCGTTTTCCAGGGCGCGCAACTGCTCCAGCTTTTCAGCCACCTCAAGCTTTCCCGGGTGGATGCGCATAAATGCTTTAAGGAAGCTGAGACGATAGGCATAGAAGCCCAGATGTTTAAAAAAAACCTGATCCGGGCCGGCATCCCGATAAAAGGGGATGGGAGAGCGAGAAAAAAAGAGAGCCCATTCGTTTCTGTCCGTCACGACTTTAACGATGTTCGGATCAGCGATTTCCTCCCTGTCCCTGATGCGGTACTTCAAGGTGCTCATCGCAAAAGCCGTCCCCTCTTCCCTAAAGGGCCTCACAAGATCCTCAACGGAGGAAGGTTCCAAAAGAGGCTGATCTCCCTGAATATTGAGGATCAAATCGTCGTCTTCAAGCCCTACTTTGATCGCGGCTTCAGCGATCCGATCCGATCCCGAGTGATGCTCCTTGGCGGTCATAACGGCCCTGCCGCCGAAGTCTTGCACCTCGCGCAAGATTCGCTCATCATCAGTGGCCACAAAGACGTCTTTAATTCCCCGGCAGGAAGAGGTGCGCTCATAGACGCGCCGGATCATCGGCTTTCCGGCAATGGGGGCAAGAGGTTTTCCCGGAAAGCGGGTGGATTCATATCGTGCGGGAATAAAGGCGGTAATGCGCATGGGTCCAGTCGGTCGTTTTGGTCGGTGTCAGGGTTCCATGTATGTCGCGCAAGCTGTTTCCGATTCCCAGGCCGTCACCTTGCTGACCTTTACGGCCCCATCATTGAGGTCTCGGCTAAGGGATTCATAGATATAGCGGGCAATGTTTTCAGAAGAAGGATTGACCGCAGTGAAGGGCTTCAGGTCATTGAGGAAAGTATGATCCAACTCGTCCAGAAGCTTTGCGGCGGCCTCTTTGACCTGTTTGAAGTCGATGAGAAGGCCGTTCGGCCCAAGGTCCTTACCTGTCACGTGCACTTCGATTTTCCAGTTGTGGCCGTGGAGCTTTTCACATCCGCCTTCATATTCCCGCAATTGGTGTGCTGCAGCCATGTGGGTGACGACTTTGAGTTCGTACAAGGGACGGGCTCCCTACTTCTCAGTATGTGGTTCTGCGTAGGGATTGCCGCACTCGCTGCACCTGCCGTCGACAATGATTCCGGTGCAGTTGCCGTCCGGACACAGGATGCGATCATCCAGCTCAAGAGAGTCTTCCTGTTCCATCTCTTCCCGGGGTTTTTCCACAAGAGGAGAGCCGCAATCCATGCAGTAACGACTGTCGTCAGGGACATGGGCGCCGCAGGCGGGACATGGCTTTCCTAGGATTTCCTTGTGACAATGGGGACATTCCATGATCATATCAACTCTTCTTGGATGTTTTGACCTGAAACGGAGTAATCTCCTGTTTCACCCTGGTGCTTTTGCATTTGGGGCACCTGAATTTCGCTTTTTCATACTCTGAGATGGACAGAATGAGAGTGAACCTGCCATTGCATTTTTCACATTTGAATTCATAGGTCGGCATGGGTATCCCTCCGCTTATTCCGTAGATGATCGACTATAATAGGTCTTTTAATATTTTTGTCAACTATTACCTGAATCCCCCTGATTCACCACCAAGACATCCTCTTTCGGATCCTGGTTCCAGCATGGCCAGTGTGGCGAATCTTCCTGTGACTCCTTCCCCGCGATAGGAGAAAAACAGGTCCGTGCGGCAACGGGTGCAGATCCCTGCAATTTCAATCCTGTCTTTTTTCAACCCGGCTGCAAAAAGCTGGCTGCGGGTGATCTCCCAAAGGTCAAAGTGGTTTTTTCGCACCATGAAGCGTCTGAAGTGCGCCGGGAACAAGGTTTCGTGGGAGGTGAACTCCGCACAGCAGGGACCGAGGGAAGGGCCGATGGCGGCCCTCATTTCCGCCGGAGAGCAATCCAGCGAGGATGTCATCCTCTCCACGACCTTGGCCGGGAGATTGGCGACGCTTCCTCTCCAGCCGCAATGAACGACCGCAACGGCTTTTCTCTTGGGCTCAACCAGGATCACAGCCTGGCAGTCCGCCTGCTTGACCATGAGAGCGATTCCTGTCCGGCTTGTCACCATCGCATCCGCACAAGGGGCGTCTTCTTGCAGATCCGTGTCCTTTGCAAGTTCCAGCATGTGAACGCGGGCGCCGTGAACCTGGTTCATCCCCTGAAGTCTCGGCGCTCCAAAGGCCTGCCGAATCCTTTGGAGGTTCGCAACGACATGATCTGGGTTGTCTCCCACAGCGTGACTCACATTCAAGCTCTCAAAAGGGGGCCGGCTGGTCCCACCGTTTCTGGTGTACACGGCGTGCCTCAGCCCGCTGATTCGTGAAAGGCCGGGAAACAGAAGGAAAGGGATTTCTGTGGGCGGCATGGAGGGATTTTGAGCTGACGGGACGAGTGTGCTTCTTGTCAACATGGGAAAAGAAAGAATTTAACCTTCGATCGGGAAAAGATTGATCGTGGAACAGATGTTATGGTCCTTGGTCGTGCATCCTTCTTCGAATTCGCGCCGGTCTGTCTTGAACGCCCCGAGAGCAGGTAGATTCCGTTACGACACAGACCGCATTGCTTACCGCTGCTTCCTTCCGGACCTGGCGGGGTTGGCAACCGCCTGTCACGCAAGGTCCACCTTTTCATCAGGGGCGGCCGGGGGCAGAGCCGGCGCAGAACTCTCAGCAAGGACTTTCAACCCCGCATGAGCGGATTTCGGGTTACAGGGCACCGCTAGCTCCCCGCCTAGCACGACCAAGGTTGAAACTTAGATATCCACCCGGTCCTTGAGCTCTTTACCGACCTTAAAGAACGGGAGTTTTTTTGAAGACACGTTGATGATATCGCCGGTTTTCGGATTTCTGCCTTGATAGCCGTCGTACTTCTTGACCTTGAAGCTACCAAAGCCTCTAATCTCAACCCTTTCGCCTCTGATCAAGGCGTTTTCCATGTCACTGAAAACCGTGTTGACCACCTCCTCGGCTTTCTTAAGGGCAAGATTTTCGGACTTAGCAAGGGTTTCTATTAACTGAGACTTGTTCATGGGCCTTGTCTCCCGGAATTAATGGTTTTGCGTGAAGGCCGCCTATGGAAATTACAATAGCATGGAACATAATAAATCCGATGTGTTAAGTCAAGCCTTAAAGTGCAGGACTGGGTATGGAGTTTCATCAGAGAGGGCTGGAAACCAAGGTGCTTGAAATTTCCAAGAATTTGATATAAAAAGCGATGTTATGCAATCCCCGGAGCGCACCGGGGAAGAGGACGATGGCGGCTCTGCTCGATGACCTGCAAAAAACAAAAGGCAAAGATGAAAACCATCATCACGATCGACGGCCCGGCGGGCTCCGGAAAAAGCACGGTGAGCCGTCTTCTCGCAAGGGATCTGGGTTATCTGTATCTCGATACGGGAGCGATGTACCGCGCCGCAGCGCTTCAGTCGGCTCGGGAAGGTGTGGATCCAGTAAATAAGGGGGTTTTGGAAAGGCTTTGCAGAAGCCTGGATCTTGAGTTTCGGCTGGAAGGCGGTGAGAATCGTCTCTATCTTGGAGAAGAAGACATCTCAGGGGCGATTAGAAGTCCTGAAATGGACTGGCTTTCATCCACCCTATCCGCTCTTGGAGAGGTCCGGGAGGCCATGACGGAACTCCAGAGAACGCTGGGGAACAGAGGACGAGTCGTGGCCGAAGGAAGGGATATGGGGACCGTCGTTTTCCCGATGGCCCGGTTTAAATTCTTTATAACGGCTGATCTCAAGGTCAGAGCGCAACGCCGATACCGGGAGAGAGTCATGCGGGGAGAGACGGTCAGCCTGGAAAACGTGGAAAGAGACCTGATGAAGAGAGATGAGCAGGACATGAACCGGCTCCTTTCCCCTCTGCGCCCCGCAGAGGATGCCATAACCATTGACACCTCTGATCTTGATCCCGGTCAGGTCGTGGACATGATGCTCGAGAAGATCAGACAGGGATAGTCTGAAGCCAAATAGGAGTAAAAAGTTGAATTCCGGAGCGGCTTTTGCTAATAGATTAAGGCTTGGATTCTGGTCAAAAGGCGGGGGTGGAGAAAACAACAAGGGGGGTTAAAGGTTGATGGACAAACAATCAGACAAAACAGAAAACCATGCAATGCTTAACCAGAGAGGCCCGGATGACACGTTCAAAGGGGAGCAGGCCGAGACCGGGGGAGGGGGGAAAGAAGGCAAGAACTTCATGGAACTCTACGAAGAGAGTTTAAAAACGATCCAGGAAGGCAACCTGGTCTGCGGTGAAATTGTGCATGTGAATAAGGAGTTTGTGCTCATTGATATCGGCTATAAATCCGAAGGACAGATCCCGATCGGGGAATTTATCGACGGTGAAGGCAAGATAACGGCCAGGGTCGGTGACAAAGTGGATGTTCTTCTGGAAAGAAGAGAGGATGACGAAGGCATTATCATCCTTTCCAAAGAAAAGGCCGCCAAGATAAAGATATGGGATGAAATCAAAGAGATCTATGAAAAGGGGGACTCTATCAAAGGCAAGATTGTGGCCCGGGTCAAGGGGGGCATGTCCGTGGATATCGGTCTTCCTGCCTTTCTGCCGGGGTCTCAAATCAACCTCAAGCCCATTAAGGACTTTGATTCTTACATCGGAACGGTTTACGAATTTAAAATTCTCAAATACAACAAACGGCGGTCCAACATTGTTCTGTCCAGAAGAGCGATCCTCGAGTCGGAACGGATTTCTATGAGGGAGAAGACGCTTGATCACCTGAAGGTGGGCGCGACTATGGATGGAACGGTGAAAAACATCACGGAGTACGGACTTTTTGTGGACCTCGGGGGGATTGACGGCCTTCTCCACATCACAGACATGTCCTGGGGCCGCGTGGGACACCCCTCCGAACTTTACAAAATGGGGGCTTCCATCACCGTCAAAGTCTTGAACTACGATGAGCCGATGGGAAGGGTGTCGCTGGGTTTGAAACAACTCAAGGCGGATCCGTGGCTGCAGGCCCATGAGAATTACTCCGTGGGGACGCGGGTGAAGGGCCGGGTGGTCAGTCTTGCGGATTATGGCGCTTTTGTGGAGGTTGAAGAAGGGATTGAAGGACTCATCCATGTGTCGGAAATGTCCTGGACGAGGAAGATCCGGCACCCCTCCCAGGTCGTCAAGGTAGGGGCGGAGGTAGAGGTCCTGGTCATGAATATCGACACGGCCAATAAACGGATTTCTCTGGGCCTCAAGCAGACCCATGTGAACCCGTGGGACCTTATCGAAGAGCGATATCCTGTGGGCACGACCATTGAAGGCAGGATCAAGAATATCACGGACTTCGGGATTTTCATCGGCATCGATGAAGGCATCGACGGCCTTGTGCACATTTCCGACATCTCGTGGACGAAAAGAATCAAGCATCCATCCGAGCTCTACAAAAAGGGGCAGGTGGTGCAGGCGGTGGTGCTCAACATCGACAAAGACAGTGAACGCTTCTCCCTTGGGATCAAACAGCTTACACAGGATCCTTGGGATGAGGTGCCTTACAAGTACAAACCCGGCACGCGGGTCACAGGAACGGTTACGAACATCACGGATTTCGGAATATTCGTTGAACTCGAAGAGGGAATCGAAGGCCTGATTCACGTCTCTGAACTGTCGAAAGAAAAAGGGGGCAACCCCCTGAGCCGGTTCAATGTGGATGATGTGATTCAGGCAAAGGTGATCAATGTCTCCCGGGGGGACAAGAAAATCGGGCTTTCCATCAAGCGGTTGGAAGAGACCGAAGAAAGAGAAATCTTCAAGAGCTACCTTGATGGAAGAAATGGGGCCACCTCCAATCTGGGAGAGATTCTGAAGAAAGAAATGCTGGGCCGGGACACCCAAGCCCCCTCTGAAGATCAGGCGGCAGGGGAATCCGTCGCTACTTTGTCCGAAGAGGAAGAACAGGTGGAAGATTAAACGATGAAAGGGAAGCAACATCCTGTGTTGACGGTCGTGGTCATCCTCGGCATCGCCGTGCTTCTCCTGGGTGCGGGGATGACCGCGATTTTTGCTCTTGCGGGCCGTGTCGGAGGTTTGTCCTTCAAAGACAAGATCGGCGTCATCCCCATTGAAGGCGCCATTGCCAAATCCGAAACCGTGGTCTCCCAGTTGGTGGCCTTCAAAAAAGATCGGAGCATCAAAGCGATCATCCTGAGGGTCAATTCACCGGGTGGCGGCGTGGCGCCTTCCCAGGAGATTTACCGCGAAATCCTGAAAACCAGAGAGAATAAGAAGATCATTGCCTCCATGGGAAGCGTCGCTGCATCGGGAGGTTACTACGTTTCATCCGCGGCAGACAAGATTGTCGCCAGCCCCGGCACCCTGACAGGCAGTATCGGGGTGCTCATGGAGTTTATCCGGTTCCAGGAATTGATGGAGAAAATCGGCGTGGATGTCGAAGTTATCAAGAGCGGAGAATTCAAGGACATCGGCTCCCCCCACCGGAAATTGACGGAGCAGGACAAAGAGATGATCCGGGCCCTGATACTCGAGATTCAGAACCAGTTCGTGGAGGCTGTAGCTCAGGGTCGAAACCTCTCCATGGACAAGGTGCGCGAGATCGCAGACGGCCGAATCCTTTCAGGTTCTCAAGGCCTGGAACTGGGACTTGTGGATCAGCTCGGGAACTTTCAGGATGCTGTGGACCTCGCAGGGTCTTTGGCCGGCATCAAGGGCGAACCCACTTTGGTCTACCCGAAAAGAACAAAAGCCAGGCTTTGGGACCTATTGGTCGAGGATGCATCCGGGGCTCTTTATCGGGCCCTGAGGGACGCCCTGGGCATGCAAATCGAGTATCGGTGGGACGGTCTTCGAAATTAGTTCGCTTCGCTCACAATTGGCCTCCGGCCCGTAGGGCCTACGCCCCGGAGGGAAGGTTGGAATAGTGGAATACTGGAATAATGGATTCAGGACGATGTGCAAACCGGGTTTTGTCAGCCTTCCATCATTCCACCATTCCATTATTCCGTCTGTAATGCAAAAGATCAAGCATCCTCGATGCAAGTTTGTTGCCCATATGTTGTAGAAGTTATTTGACGGCGCAGTGGGGGATGGCATCAGCGAAAGAGGCTCACCTCCCCTTTCCCCTCGCGAATGACCACCGGGGTATCTTCTATGAGGGAGATGACACTGGAGGGATCCGGATAAACAACCCCGCCATCGACGACCAAAGCGAGTTGGGGAGCGTAGTTTTCCTCAATGGCATAGGGATCGTCGTATCCTGCGCTGGTGCTGATGATGGGGCGACCGAGCGTCTTGACCATGGCAAGACAAATCCTGTTGTCCGGAACGCGAATACCGATGGTTCTTCTTTTGGTGAGCATGATTTTAGGGACCAGTTGTGTCGCTTCCAGGATAAAGGTGTAAGGGCCGGGCAGGCACCGTTTCATGGTTTTGTAGGCATAGTTGGAAACCTGAGCATATCGACTGATCTCCTTGAGACTGTCACAGAGGATGGAGAAGGGTTGCTTAAGGGGTCGATTCTTCAGCTTGTGGATGAGCTGAATCCCCTTCTTGTTCATAAGGTCGCAACCAATCCCATAAAAGGTGTCGGTGGGGTAGGCAATCACACCGCCCTGTTCCAGGGTGTTGCAGACCTTCTGGATCAGCCGTTTTTGCGGGTTGTCGGGATTGATGGAAATGATCATAGTGAATTCATCTTCCATGAATCAGGATCGTTTGTCAATACCCATTGCGCCTGTGGTAAGCAACCCCAATCAAATCTGCGTCGGCCAATTTCATTGGGTATGGAGAGAATAGGGCTGAAAGCAAAAATTTCACGGGAGGAATAGTTATTGCGATGGCGGTAGGAATGGTCTTTGCGTGTCTTTTCGGCCTGGCTCTCGGGAGCTTTCTTAATGTTGTGATCTATCGTCTCCCTCTCAAACAATCGATCGTCTACCCTCCTTCGACCTGTCCCCATTGCAAAGAACGAATCAGGTTCTATGACAATCTGCCCCTGATCAGCTACCTTCTTCTTTTGGGCCGGTGCAGGCAGTGCCGTCACCCCATCTCCCCCCAGTATCCCCTGGTGGAAGCCATCACCGGCATCTTCAGCCTGGCTTTGTTTCTCAAGTTGGGCGTGAGCTTGGAATACGTGTTTTTCCTGCTTTTCGGCGCCGCGCTCATGGCCATCGCTTTCATCGATCTTCACCATAAGATCATTCCCGATGCGCTATCCCTTCCGGGCATCGTGGTGGGGTTTGCCTTTTCCCTGATTCCATCCTCGCCCCTGTCATGGATGGATTCCCTGATCGGGATCATCGGTGGGGGCGGTTTCCTGCTCCTTGTGGGGATCGCTTTTGAGAAGATAACGGGCCGTGAAGGCATGGGCATGGGAGACGTGAAGATGCTTGCCATGATCGGCGCCTGGATGGGATGGAGGTCCCTTCTTCTCATCATTCTCCTCTCCTCTCTGGCAGGAAGTCTCATCGGCGGCGCCATGCTTGTGCTGAGCCGCCAGGGGGCCAGGGCCAGGATTCCCTTCGGGCCTTTCCTCGCTCTCGGCACGCTGCTCTATTTGTTTTTCGGAAACGAACTCGTGCAGTGGTACTTCCGGTTGGGAGCGATGGGAGGCGGGTCTTGAAAATCCCTGTGAACAGCTTAAGGACCGGAATCCTGGCCCAACTGACTTTCCTGATCCTGGCCGCGATGCTTCTCATCAACGTGGTCATGATCAAGCTTGCGGAACGAGACCTCATTCGCACCAGATTCCAGGCAGGACAGCTTCTGAGGGCGGCCGTTGAGCAGATGATCGGGCAGTATCTTTCCGGCCCGGCGAAAAAGCTTCCGGATTTAGCCGGGGATGCCCGATTCAGATCGGGCCTTCTTCGCCTGCTCGGCGAAGGGGACTATGCTCACATCGTGATTGTCAATCGCGAGGGGGAAAAGCTTGTGGCCGCAGGATTTGGCGAAGACCAGGAAGGCTACGCGCTTTCAGGCGCAAGGGAGGCTGCGGCCACGGGAATGGGTGCCCATCATTTCAGCGGGACCATGTGGGGGGTCATCTGGTTGAGCAAGAGGGATCTGTGGATCTCATCCCCCTTGTCCTTTGAAGGGCGGCTTCAGGGTGGCATGACCCTGTCCTGTTCTCTTGTTCCCCTTTACGAGACGCTGCGCAACTCCCAGAAGGTGATCCTCCTCTACATCTTTCTGGACACCCTCGTCCTCGTGATGGTGGGCCTGGTGCTTCTCTCGAGAATCGTCGTCAAACCCATTCATCAACTTCTCCATCTAACGGCCGGATACAAGGAAGGAGATGAAGTGCCCGTTGCGGCGGAAGGCTCCGGGAACGAGATCGGGGAGCTTACCCGATCACTCCACAACATGCTCAGGCGATTGGATGACAACAAGAAAGAACTGCGGGACCATATCGCATCCCTTGAAAAAGCGAACAAAGAGCTTCAACAGGCGCAGGATGAGATCATCCGCTCTGAGAAACTCGCCTCCGTGGGCCGACTTGCCGCCGGCATTGCCCATGAAATCGGGAATCCCATCGGGATCATCCTTGGGTACCTGGATCTGCTGAGATCAGGGGACACTGGGGAGGAGGAAAAGAAAGATTTTCTGGGACGGATTGAATCCGAAATTTCCAGAGTCAACCAGATCATCAAAGATCTCCTCGACTTCTCGCGGCCTTCTTCAGGGGAACGGGTGGAGACCCACGTTCACGAAGCCCTGCAGAACACCGTGAGCATGCTGGCCCCGCAGCCTATGATGGAGGACATCCGGAGCAGGCTCACGCTTACGGCGCCCAATGATGTGGTTCTTGCGAATCCGAACCGTCTCCAGCAGGTTTTTCTCAACATTCTTTTGAATGCCGTCGATGCCCTGGCTGAGATGCAACAAGCGGGGAAAAAAAAGATCCTTACGATCGGAAGCGAAAACTCGGGCGAACACATTCGACTCACCTTTGCCGACAGCGGCCCCGGGATTGAACCTCGTGAACTTGCCCATATTTTCGATCCTTTTTACACCACCAAGGAGCCTGGGAGGGGGACAGGGCTCGGTCTTTCCGTCTGCTACAGGATTGTGGAAAGCCTCGGGGGAACCATCAGGGCTGAAAGTGCCTTGGGCCGGGGAACAGAGATCATTGTGAGCCTTCCTCTTGCCGCGAACCAAGAGAAAGGGAAAAGGGAGTGAGGACCATGTCAAGGAAGCGTGTCCTGGTGATCGATGACGAAAAGAATATGCGTCACATGCTCCAAATTATGCTGAGCAAGGCGGGCTATGAGGCGGAAAGCGCAGGCAATGGTCTGGAAGGCCTGGAAAAAATGGGCCAGGGAGAATTCGACTTTGTCCTGTGTGATCTCAAGATGCCGAAAATGGACGGCATGGCCTTTCTGAAGCAAGCCAAAGAGAAATTCAATGAGAAAACCTACATCATGATGTCCGCTTACGGCAATATCGACGATGCCGTGGAGGCCATGAAAATCGGCGCATACGATTACATCTCCAAGCCTTTCAAGACCGATGAAGTGCTTCTCACCTTGAAGAAGGCCGAGGAGCGGGAACGGCTCAAGAAGGAAAACATCAGCCTCCAGCAGAGGATCGAGAAGATCGAACAGCGCTATTCCTTCGGGAACATCATTGCCCGGAGCGAGGCCATGCGTCACGTGTTTGAGCTTGTGGAAAAGGTGGCGGACCACAAGACCACGGTTCTGATTACCGGAGAAAGCGGAACAGGCAAAGACCTCATCGCCCGGGCCGTCCATCACAACGGGCGAAGAGCGAACAAACCCATGGTGTCCATCAATTGTGGGGGGATACCCGAGAACCTTCTGGAGAGTGAATTGTTCGGCTACAAGCGGGGCGCCTTCACCGATGCGGTCAAGGACAAGCCGGGCCGGTTTGAAGAGGCGGACGGCGGCACGGTCTTCCTCGATGAGATCGGTGAACTCCCCCTGCCCCTGCAGGTCAAACTCCTGCGCGTGCTCCAGGAGGAGGAAATTTCGCCCCTCGGAGGGGTAGGTTCCACGCGAATCGATGTACGTGTGATTGCGGCCACATCAAGAGATCTGAACCGGGAAGCCCTGGAAGGCCGTTTCCGGGAGGACCTTTTTTATCGCATCAACGTCATGCCCATCCACCTGCCTCCCCTGAGGGAGAGGAGGGGAGATATCCCGCTCTTGGTCGGGTACTTCATCGACCTGTTCAACAAGAAACTTCAGAAGGATATTGAAGGGCTTTCTTCGGAAGCCATGCCTATTCTTATGGGGTATGCGTGGCCGGGAAACATCCGGGAGCTTGAAAATGTCATTGAACGAGCGCTCCTGCTCGCCAAAGGCCGTTGGATCACGCCTGAAGATCTCCCATCCCGCATCGCGACGGAATCGAGCTATGCCCCATCTTTCCTGTCTGAAGAGAACCTCTCCATTCGAAAGGCTTCGAGCCGTCTTGAAAGAGATCTGATCAGAAAGGCCCTGAAACTTACAGGAGGCAACCGCACCCAGGCTTCCAGAATCCTGGAAATCAGCCGGCCCAATCTCCTTGCCAAGATTAAGGAATATCGTCTGGACGAGAGCTGACGGCTTCGTAAAAAGTCCATCTGCCGTGTTGCGCTTCATCCTCGCCCTGTTGAATTCTCGCTATGCGAGACGGCGGAGCCGATTCAACAGGGTAAATCACTGCGGCGTACTTCTATGTACGCCTCATTCCTCAAGATTCGCGCGCCTTGCATCTGGAGCTTTTTACTGTGCCGTCCCACATTTTGAGTTCTAACGAGCTCGTGAAAACGGATCGATCTTGCGAACCGTCAGATGGTCCCCTTGTTTTCTTGCCAGAAGAACAAAGTCAAAAAGATCGCGCTGAAGACAAAAAAGCGGGTCTTCCCTGGGCAGGTAAGGTTTGCTGCCTGCAATGAATTTCTGGGCCGTCGGCTGGAAAACGATTTGCCGGAGGCTTGATACAGGGTCATAAGGCTTGCCCGTGAGGAGGTGTTCCAGATAATCCGCGCAAGCCTCGTCCTCGGGGGCCTTGTGCTCCGCCCTGTCTCCCATGGCGACCAGGGTGAGCAGAGGCGGGTTTTTTTCCTTGATATAGGTTGCCACGGCCTTGGCCGTCATAAAACTTCCGAGGATGACCTCATCGGCGCGCTCAAGGGCTGCAGCCGCCCCGGTGACGCCTGCCGTGGTCCGGTGGATAACGATCTTATTTCTGAAAAAGCCCTCGCTCTTGAGAAGGATTTCAGAGGGAGAATTTCCAAGATCCGCACCCTCTATGGGAACTTCGTTCACTTCACCGACGAGCACAAGCTCGGGGTGCTCGCGTTTCATCGCAGAGGCCCTGGATGGATCCGCCTCCAGAATGATCTTGGCTGCGCCCAAGTGGAAGAACAGGGGTTCGCAGGAAAAGGCCCTGAACACATCAATGATGACGGCCAGCCCGGATGCTTCTCTGGCCCCTTGGGCACAACATGTTCGGATCAGTCGCATGGCTGGTCAAACCTGAACCGGTTGATTTCCCCTCTTTCAAGATCCATGTAAACCATGGTGTTCCTGAACAGGGTACCACGGTTGAGGAGAATCTTGATCACTTCCATGGCCTCAAAGGAGGCGATGACGGCCGGCGTGATCCCCGGCACTCCCAGAACCGCCTCGGGCCGATTGGGATTCTCGCTTCCCCCTTTTCCCTTCCCGTAGATTCGCCTGAGCCCTTCATCTCCGGGCAACAAACTCATGACCTGGCCCTCAAAACCTGCAAGAGCACCGTGGACGAGTGGAATGGCAAGGGCCTGTGCCGCCCCCTCCAAAACCAGACGGCTTTCTATATTGTCAAGGGCATCCACAATGACCTGACAACCGGCCAGGAGCCTCTTCCCGTTGGCTTCGTCCAGGCGGGTTTGATGCGCGCTCACCTCCACCCCGGGATTGATGCGTTTTAACTGGGACCGGGCTTCCTCGGCTTTGGGCTTTCCCAGATTTTCAGCATGGGCGAAAGCCTGGCGGTTCAGGTTGGTCTCGTCAAAGACGTCGGAATCCACCACCACAAGATGACCGACCCCTGTCCTTCCCAGCAAGGAGATAACCCAACCACCGAGACCGCCTGCGCCCACAACCGCCACCCTTGACTCAGCCAACCTCAATTGTTCTTCAAGGGAAAGGCTTTCCCGGTTTCTGAGGTAGCGGTAGGGACAGATGCCGAGCCGCAGGGCCTCTGTGTAGACCTCGTGAAGTCCGATGCTATGGACTCGACCTATGTCAAGAGCATGATGTTCTTCGATGATCTTGACATCCCGACCGGCCGGGTCCGTGACGCTTCTCGACCTGTTTTGAATCGTTGCTCTTATTTGCTCTTCCATGGGTCGCCCTTTCCAGAAGAATCGGATAGAATAGGAACGATATACAGGGATACTTACACGATTCTTGAGGAGAAGTCATCCTTGATGCACCTGCAAATAGGCGGATTTCCCAACCAGGCCGCCGAGGGAGGGGTTCATGGACGCTCGAAGTATGATGAAAATCGAATTCAGACTCTACGCGTCTCTTTCGCGCTATATGCCGGAGGGATGGCGAAAGTCTCCCACTGTGGAAATCCGAGAAGGCGCGACCGTGAAGGAGTTGCTGGAATCCATTGAGGTCCCGCTGGAGGCGGTGAAGGTCGTTTTTATCAACGGCGTACACGCAAGCGCGGATGAAGTGCTCCAAGACGGCGACAGGGTCGGCATATTTCCGCCGGTGGCGGGAGGGTAGCTCCGTGTCTCAAACGTTTGCCTATAAAATCCGGCTTACCACCCCCACCTGACCTCCCCCATCAAGGGGGAGGGAATTCACGGCGTTCCAGGGACTTCCCTCCTTTGGAGAGAGGGAATTCACGGCGTTCCAGGGACTTCCTCTCCCTTGGTGGGAGGGGTAAGGGGAGGGGGATCCTTAAGGCTTTCCGAAACCTAGTTAGGGGACGAAACTCTCGCTACTTGATGTCCACCTTTAGCAAAACCTCCTGATCGGCGGGCCACTCCTGTTGGGCGAGCGATTCTACCGCCGAAGTTTTTCCATCCATTTCAGCCCGGATGCACCCTTTTGCAAGACGGGGCAGGTGCTTTTCAAGGAACTTCTTCAATGTGTCCCCCTTGATCCATACGCCCTTGCTCAGGAGGAAAGCCCCGATCTCTCCGGGAAGAAGGTTGAACAGCTTGAGAAGGACCTTCCCCTCGTGGGGAGAAACAGCGGCCTGCCCGGCATGGGATATCTCGCTTCGCATCGCGGCATAAAAGCTTCCTTTGCGCAGGGTTGCGCCGAGCAGCCCGGGCATGGCTGCGGAAAGAGCGATGACGGCATGATCAGGGATGACGGCGGAAGTCGGTCCATCAACGGCTTTGCCGTTCAAGAACACGGTCTGAATCCGTTCTTTCACGTACTGAGGGTCCAACCCGAGGCCGTCGCAAAGAAAGGCCTGAATGGTGGCCCCGATCTTCGCGTGCACGAAGACCCCTGCCTGGAACAGATCATAAAAGACCGGCGCCAGTTCCGGACGGACGAGCAGGAGAAGTTTCGGTTCAGGGATAGAGTTTCTTTGATCTTGCTTTTTGTCGAAAGCCATGGCTGTGTTTGAGTGCTTGCGAAAAAAAGGAGGTCTCGAGAGAGACCTCCCTGCAAATAGGTTGAGTTACCAGTTGAAGACCGTGTCCAGATCCTTGTCCGTCACATTGAAAACGATATTGTGAGGAGGCAAAGACTCCTTTTTGAAGAATTCGGGCAACCGGTCTTGGGCTGCCGTGAAACCCGCCCTCGCATTAAAATCCCTCTCGTTCTTCAGGACGGATTTGCCGAGGGCCGTGACGTCGTCTGCACTCAGCTTGAGCCCGTAAAAGGTATTGATGGTATCGATGAGGGCCTGGAAGGTCTCGGGTTGATCCATGATCGCAAAGGCGATAAACAGGCACATGCCCGTAGAATCAATGGCAGCCGTTGCGATTTGCAGGTTTCTGGACAGTTCGGCCTGGCCTTCGGGTTTGAGAGGATCCACCTTGCCGCCCACGCCGAGAATGTTTGTGGCCACCGCATATCCGGCCGTGTGATCCGCACCCATAGGGCTTGTGGCATAGGTGACGCCGATGCCCTGGACGGAGCGGGGATCGTAGGCCGGCATGGATTGTCCCTTCACGACCGGAACCCTTTCCACACCGAACACTTTGCCGGTCACTGCAGCGCCGTTCCCCAGGATCCGGCCCAAGGGGGTTCCCTTGCCCACTTCTTTAACCAGGTTGATGGCCGCCCGGGCATCACCGAACTTGGCCAAACCGCCTTCCATGGCAACCCCGATGGTAGCGCCCATCTCGATCGTGTCTACGCCGAAGTCGTCGTCCAGCCGGTCCAGCATGGCAATAGCATCCAGATCATCGATGCCGCAGTTGCCCCCGTGGGCCCAAACGGTTTCATATTCAGGCTGCTTGGTCACGTAGTGGCCGTCTTTGTCGTGAAACGTTCCGGAGCAGCGAATGATGCAGCCCCGATGGCAGCCGTGGGTTGCAGAGCCTTCGCCCCCTCTCTGATTCTCCAGTTCAGCCTGGGTCTCTCCGCTGATCTTGGCGCATCCTTCAAAACGACCCCACATGAAGTTGTGGGTCGGGTACCCGCCCGCCTCGTTGATCACGTTGGTCAGGACGTTGGTTCCATAGGCGGGAAGGCCCTGTCCTGTGACCGGGTGCTTGCGGAGTCCTTCCACCCACCTCTTGTTGGCTTCCTTAAAGGCGTCCGGGTCTTTGGGCGAGCGCATCTTGGTTCCTGTGTCGTCGAGAATAATGGCCTTGACGCCCTTGGCGCCCATAACCGCACCGACACCCCCCCGGCCTGCGTGTCGGGTGGGCCGAACTTCCATGTCCGTGCAGGCGATGGAGGCTGCCGACATCTTCATTTCGCCGGCAGGGCCAATGGAAATCACGCCGATTTTGTCTCCATATTCCCCTTTGAGTTTGTCCACGAGGTCGTAGTTGCCGAGCATCTTGAGGCTGTTGTCCTCGGCGATTTTTACACCGTCTTTGTTGATGAATATTTTATAGAGGGTTTCGTCTTTGGGTTTTCCTTCGAGCACGATGGCGGCGTACCCCAGCCTGGCAAGCATTTGAGAAGGCTGGCCTCCGGCGTTCGCTTCCTTGATCCCTCCGGTCAGAGGGCTTTTGCAGCCGACGGAAAGACGACCGGATACGGCGGCTGCGGTCCCGCTCAAAAGACCCGGGGCGATCACGAGTTTGTTGGACGCACCCAGTGGATGGCACAGAGGCGGAACCTCCTTGGAGACCAGGGCGGATGTGAGAGCCCGGCCACCCAGACCGGCATATTCCCCAACCTCGGTGAGAGTCGCTTTTGGTCCGCCTTCCGCGCCCATATCAATGCGAAGCATACGATCCATAAATATCCTCCTTTCCAAATTCCTGTTGTCGTTCATCGGTGAACAGATGCTTCCAGCCGCAAAAAAAGATAGTGCCAATTTGATGATCCCGTAAAAAGTCTCCTCAGCCGTCACTCCCGCCCCCGCCTGCGCGGGGATAAACTCCGGCGGGAGTCCAGAAGTGCTTGAAGGGACTGGATTCCCGCCGCCGCGGGAATGACAGAAAGGAGCAAATTTCAACTTTTTGCGAGACCCTCGAACTTATTACCCCAGCCCCTTGGGGAAGTCAAGAAAGAACAAAGATATTCGATGGTTGTATCACATCGGATATAAGTGACGTTTGCCGGGAAACGGGTTGGTACAACCTAAATTGAGCGATTTTCCAGGAAAGCCCCTGCCCTTGCTGTCATTGCGAGCACCCGTGGGGTGCGAAGCCGTTCGGTCTCGAGCTCTCGGCCGAGAGGCAATCCCTTTGAAAACGAGATTGCCACGCCCTTCGGGCTCGCAATGACGGAGAAAAATCGCTCAATTTAGATACCAATAGGGCGCGAGGTCATCCCCGAAGCGTCAAGTGCACAGGTATTTGTGCAGGGTGCAACGGAAATTGTGCATCTTTTTGTAGACATGAGGAAAACAACCTTCGATCAAGGTAGGCATGGGTCTTCGGTTCAGACCAATCTCGGACACGGTTTTTGCGTGAACCCGGAGCTTTTGGAACGGGCGCTTCCAAGCGCTTAAGCTTGATACTGTTCTGAAACAATTGCGAAAAATGCTCCTACGCTTGCAAAAACAATGAATGAAGTTCCGGAGAGAAATTCTTGAAGCCGCCTCATGGGTGGGGCGTCCTGGATAGGGAAAAAAGATCCTTGATTCGTCGGCATGATTCTTGCTTAATGAAAAACCGATTATTATTTTGCGCTGGAGGCAAAAAGTCGGCGCCGGCCAAGGGGAAAGCCTTCATGGGATATGATCAACTGGAAAGCGTGGAAGTCTCTGTAGACGGCGTAGAACACGCCCATCAGTTCAGGATCTGGAATGCGGAACCGTCATCCATGTTCGTGGTGGTGAAGCAAACCTGCCAAATTCTTGACAGGCTGAAGGTGGGCGACACCGTGAACATGACATACCACACGAGGGATTCCTTTTGCCCCACGCGAACCATGGCCACCCGGATCCGTCACATCACCAGGGAGAACGACGGCCCTTTCAAGGGGCACTGCCTGGTCGGGCTGGCCGTAGCGGACAACTACCAAGCAGAAAGATGATGTTTGCTTCAACTTTGAGTCAAGCTTGAACTTTGTTTCGACGCCTCATCGAATGAGTGTTCAGGGGTTCAGTGTTCAGCGTTCAGTGTTCAGGAAGAACTATAGGCCGTGACCGGCGCCTCCTCCTCGTTCCATCTGATGGTTCCTTCTTCTTGCTTCCTGATTCTTACAGTCGTTTGTTTTGAAAGGCTGAACACTGAACACTGAACACTGAACACTTCCCATCGAACATTGAACCCCTGAACACCCAGCCCCTGGAGGCGGGCTTCAAAAACTCACGTTCCCCGGAGTTCGCGGGAAAGGGATCACATCCCGGATGTTGGACATGCCGGTCACAAACTGCACAAGCCGCTCAAGGCCAAGGCCAAACCCGGAATGGGGGGCTGAACCGAATTTTCGCAGTTCCAGGTACCACCAGTAGGCCTCGGGGTTGACGCCCAGTTCATTCATTCTGCCCAGGAGCGTCTGGTAGTCATCCTCTCTCTGGCTTCCACCGATGATTTCTCCAATCTTGGGCACCAGGACATCCATGGCGCGGACGGTCTTTTCGTCCTGGTTCACTTTCATGTAAAAGGGCTTGATCGTTCTCGGATAATCGGTGAGCACCACCGGCTTTTGAAAGACCTTTTCACAGAGATACCGTTCGTGCTCGGCCTGGATGTCGCAACCCCAATCCACGGGAAATTCAAAAGACACCTTGGCTTTGGACAGAATATGAACCGCTTCCGTGTAAGTCAGCCGTTCAAAATCCTGAGAGATAAGCTTCTCCAGCGTGTCCACACAGGTCGGATCAATGAAGCGTTTGAAAAAATCCATGTCTTCCCCGCACTCCTCGAGGACACGAGAGAAGATGAATTTCAGGAAGTCCGCGGCAAGCTCCACGTTTCCCTCCAGGTCGCAAAAAGCCATCTCTGGCTCAACCATCCAGAATTCAGCCAGATGCCTCGGCGTATTGGAATTCTCCGCTCTGAAGGTCGGCCCAAAGGTGTAGACGTCGCCCAGGGCAAGGGCATAGGCCTCAGCCTCCAGTTGTCCGCTGACGGTCAGGTTGGCAGGGCTTCCAAAGAAATCCAGAGAAAAGTCTGCGTGTCCATCGGCCAGGGGAACCCGATCCAACTCCAGCGTCGTCACCCTGAACATGGCGCCCGCCCCCTCGCAATCACTCCCGGTGACGATCGGCGTGTGGAGATAGATAAAACCCCGTTCCTGGAAGAATCGGTGAATGGCAAAACTGACGGCGTTTCTGACCCTGGCTACCGCGCCGAAAGTGTTGGTTCTGGGTCTGAGATGGGCAATGGTGCGGAGAAACTCAAAAGAGTGACGCTTCTTCTGAAGAGGGTAGGTTTCCGGATCAGCCCACCCCAGGACTTCAAGGGCTTCGGCCCGGAGTTCCACGGCCTGCCCTTTTCCCGGAGAGTCCACAAGGGTGCCTGAGACACGCAGAGCGCTGCCTGTTTGGAGTTTCAGCACCTCTTCACGGTAGTTGGAGAGGCTCTCTTCGGCGATGACCTGGAGGTTCCGCATGCAGGAGCCGTCGTTCAGCTCGATAAAGCAAAACCCGCCCTTGGATTCCCGCTTGGTTCTGACCCAACCTGCGACCGTGACTGTGACGCCGGCTTTTTGGCCGGCAAGAATCCTGGCGATTCGGGATCTTTTCAAATCAACCTTCTTTCTTCTGAAAATCAGCCATAAACTCGACCAGCTTCTTCACCTCATCCACGCCCATAGCGTTGTAAATGGATGCCCGGCAACCGCCCACGGAGCGATGCCCCTTGAGGCCTCCCAGTCCCGCTTTTGACGCCTCGCCGACGAACTTCGCTTCCAGCGCTTCACTGGGAAGCCTGAAGGTCACATTCATCAAGGAGCGACTTTCTTTTTCCGCCGTTCCCCGGTAGAAACCGGAACGGTCGATGAAGCCGTAAAGCATGTCCGCCTTTTCTTTGTTGATCTTTTCCATCTTCTCCAGCCCTCCGACGGTTTCATCCAGCCACTTCAAGACCAGGCTCACCGTGTAAATGACAAAGCAGGCCGGGGTGTTGTAAAGGGAGTTCTCCCCGGTGAAGGTGGAGTACTTGAGCATGCTGGGAATGCCGGCGGGGACCCTGTCGAGCATGTCTTTTCGAATGATGACCATGGCGGAACCGGCGGGCCCGATGTTTTTCTGGGCTCCCGCGTAAATCAGCCCAAAAGGCCTTGCGTCAAAAGGACGGCTCATGATGTCCGAAGACATGTCGCATATAAGCGGAACAGAACCTGGCTTCGGAAACTCCGCCCACTGGGTGCCTTTGATCGTGTTGTTGGAGGTGAAGTGCAGATAGGAAGCGCCTTCGTCCACCTGAAAGGTCTTTGGAATGTAGGAGAAATTCTTGTCCTCCGAAGAAGCGATGACGCGCACGTCCTTTCCCATGAGCTTGGCTTCCTTGATGGCCTTGGTGGACCATGTACCGGTGTTGATATAATCCACGGGCTTTCCTTCAAGGGCGAGATTCATGGGAATCATGCAGAACTGGAGGCTCGCCCCGCCCTGGATAAAGAGGACATGGAAATCATCCCCCAGCTTGAGAAGCTTCCTGGTCCTCTCCACCGCCTGATTGAGGGTTTCCTCAAAGGGCTTGGAGCGGTGGCTGATCTCGATAATGGACATGCCGGTGCCTTTGAAATCCAGGAATTCCTCCTGGATCTGCTCCAGAACCGGGAGGGGCAGTGCTGCAGGGCCGGGGTTGAAATTGACAATTCTTTTTGCCATCGCCGAATGTCTCCTTTCAGATTGATCGATCTTGATCGTTTGGTAAAAAATCCTAGACGGTTATTGCAAGGCGCAAAGCGCCGCGGCAATCTCTTTAAAGTTTAAAGTCTAAAAGTTCCTTCAACTCTGAATCAACGTTGATCATTGTTTCGACGCCTCACAGAACACTCTTCCCTTCGAACCGTGAACCTCTGAACCCGGAACCCTCAACTTTTTGTGAGGATCTAAAAACCCGCCAGGTCCTTGATCATGTCCTTGACCGCTTTGAGACCTCCAAGGTCTTTCATAAAAGGGGGCAGTCCTTCCAGGTCCGCTTCGATAATGTTTGTTGCAAAGGGGATGAATCCCAGGAAATGGAAACCCGGCATTTCCCGGAGCAAGAACTCCCGGTCTTTTTCCGATCGGATTTTGTTGCCCACAAGGCTCAGCTTTTTGAGGCCGATGTCGCCGGCCAGGGTTTGAATGTGGTGGGCGGTTTCAATGCTGCGCCTCCCGGGTTCCACCACCACGATCAACCGGTCAACGGCCATGGCCGTTCCCCTTCCCAAGTGCTCCAGCCCGGCCTCCATATCCAGAACAATCACTTCGTTTCGCGCCAGCACAATATGCCTGACCAGGTTCTTCAAAAGGGTGCTTTCAGGGCAGATGCAGCCTGCCCCGCCTTTTTTCACCCCGCCCAGCACCATGAGTTTGATACCGTTCACCTTGATGGACAGCCTGTCCGGAAGGTCATCCACCTTGGGGTTGAGTTTGAAGAAAGAGCCCATGCTGCCTATTTTGGTTTCCGTTCGCTCCTCGATGAGCTCCTTCATGTCGGCGATGGGCACAATAGCGGAGTCCGCCTTGACCCCCAGAGCCTGAGCCAGGTTTGCGTCCGGATCCGCATCGATTGCCAGCACCTTTCTTCCCTCTTCGGAAAGGGCCTTGATCAGGAATGATGCAAAGGTGGTTTTACCCACACCCCCCTTGCCGCTTATGGCGATTTTCATTGCAATACCTCTCCTTCTCTCTGTCATTCCCGCGCAGCCTGTCCCCGAGGGCTGTAGTCGGGGAGCGGGAATCCGGAAAAATCATGTCTGGACTCCCTTTCAGATCTTAGTGGTCTTGGGCGGGCGGGAGTGACGATTGCAGCATCCTATCATGGGTGCATGACCCTATGCACACTGAATCCTCATGTAAAAACGAGCCAATGAAGCGCAACCGGCCATGAACTTGCGTAATCTCACTTTATAGTTTAGTTTTGTGCGTTCCTTCAAGAAGAAAATATGACTATCCAAGTCAATAAAAACTCTGACACGAGGAGAAGGAAGGTAAGAGGAAGCCGTGAAAATCGAAATTGCGATCGCGGGACCTAACGAGGCCCTGGGTCCCC
>Ga0209498_1000417_pt1 | contig 26022 bp, 19 predicted proteins | sample WalLakDeSediment_FD_184131 | JGI IMG/M metagenome (GOLD analysis project Ga0209498, IMG submission 184131) | Lake sediment microbial communities from Walker lake, Nevada to study Microbial Dark Matter (Phase II) - Walker Lake 11/02/13 Deep... | ecosystem: Environmental > Aquatic > Freshwater >...
GCCCAGTGATGCCCTTTGGCGCGGACTTGGCCTTATTCCCGGCAGTGGTCTGGCCATCAGAAATGAGTATAAGGGTTTTGATGCTGCTGTGGTGCATGATCAAGAATTGCCTCAGGTGAATGAAATACCAGGGTGTAAATGTGGAGAAGTGCTCAAAGGCTTGATATCACCAGACAAGTGTCCTCTTTTTGACACCAGGTGTACTCCGGCCAGGCCTGTGGGACCCTGCATGGTCTCAACCGAAGGCTCATGCGCGGCCTATCATAAATACCGCCTGTAATTTTATGCGCGGTGATATTATTAAAGATCATGATGATATGTTTATAATATGGAACAACTCATGTCTGAAAGAATAATCCTTGACTATGGAAGCGGAGGAAAGGCTTCCCAACGTCTGATCAGAGAAATGTTTGTCAAACATTTCGGAAATCCAAGCCTGAACAGACTGGATGACGCGGCACTCATATCCGGCCTTGAAGGTCCTTTGTCCATGAGCACTGATACATTCACGGTTGATCCGGTGTTTTTCCCCGGGGGCGATATCGGTTCCCTGGCAATTCACGGAACAGTCAATGACGTGGCCATGCTTGGCGCGATTCCCAAATATATCAGTTGCGCTTTTATCCTGGAAGAAGGCCTGGAAATGGATGATCTGAACAGGATTGTCAGTTCAATGGCCAGGGCGGCCCGGGATGCAGGAGTGCTGATTGTTACCGGCGATACCAAGGTTGTACCAAGGGGGGCGGTGGACAAGATATTTATCAATACCACCGGGATAGGTTCAGTGATTGCGGATCCTTCTCCATCAGGAAGCAGGGCTGTTCCGGGTGATCTGATTCTGGTCAGCGGCAGCATTGGAGATCATGGCCTGGCTGTTTTGTCCCACCGCCAGGGAATATCTTTTGAAACCGATATATTAAGCGATTCTCAGGCCCTTAATCATCTGATTATCAAACTGATCAGGGAAGTGGGCGATATTCATGTCCTTCGTGATCCCACCAGAGGAGGTCTGGCCACCACATTGAATGAAATTGCTCAGCAGTCCGGAGTTGAGTTTCTTATTGAACAGGAAAAAATACCCATCCGTGAGGAAGTTGAAGGCGGATGTTCTTTTCTGGGACTTGATCCTTTATATCTGGCTAATGAAGGAAAGTTTATCTGCATATTGCCTGAAAAATCAGCGGAAAAAGCCCTGGAACTAATGCGTAAAGACCCTGCCGGACAGGGAGCCTCCAGGATCGGATATGTCAGAGAAGGCAGAAAGGGACAAGTCGTGCTCAGGACCCCCATGGGGGGCCACAGGCTTCTGGATATGCTGGAAGGGGAGCAGTTGCCCAGAATCTGTTAGCATAAAATTATGAACGACTGGTCCGGGCTTGGAAAAGCCTTAATATTTACCGGAGTTATCCTGATAATCATCGGGACGATAATCCTTTTCAAGGACAAGCTGCCTTTTGGTATTGGCCGTCTTCCCGGAGACATATCCATTGAACGGGATAACTTCAGGTTTTATTTTCCCCTGGGTACAAGTATTCTCATAAGTATTATTCTCACCCTCATTCTGTATTTCTGGAAAAGATAGGTTCATCCGTTTTCAGATTTAAGTTTATCCCTTATTCTTATTCATTTCCCCAATTAAGAAAGATCCTGCCCATAACAATTATTTGAGTCGAGTCTGGCTATTTTTTCATTGTTCTTGACATCATTCCATTTGAGACACTAACTTTAAAATGTTATTCCGGTTAATCCCTTAAAGATTAACTGTTCCGGGATTTTTCATTTTTTAGATAACCGGATTTAAACACTGATTCCTCCTTCAGGATTATCCACGAAACTTCGTGGATAATTTTCATTTCCAGTTTCAAGTTGCCGGACTTCAGACACCTCACTCCCGCGAACAATACTGCAAGCCTTGAAGGACAGCTCCATAAGCCTGTTCAAAAAAAGAATACAGATAACTGATCGGATGTTTTCCTGAGTTGAGTGCTTTTGCCTGTTTTAATCAGACTCGCGGGAGGATTATATGAAGCAGATCAGTTGGACAATCCTGCCTCAAATGCTTCGTCAGGGTGTTGTACCCGTAAAGGCAAGACAGCAGCCTGAAGGGGCATTGCTTCAGGAGGGGTGGGTCATTGCCAACCATATCCTGGTATCTTTTCATGTGGCCTTTATTTCTTCTGTTCTATCCCTGCCGACCATATCCATGATTAGAAGCGATGTATTAAAGTTTATTTTTGTCAGTCCAGAAACCATTATTTCAGCCATGTTCATGTATATCAGTTTTCATACCGGCATAGCCTTGCATGAATTAGGTCATTATCTCAAGGCGGCACGACTGAACGCTCTGAATGAAAAAAGCCAACTGGAAGCTGCCCATGTTCTTGAAGGATCATTAGTCAGGCGGATAAACGGATTGCTTCGAATTTTCATTCTGGCCCCATACGGCAAAGCTTCAGGCATAAAACGCCAGGGTCTGAATTATTATCCCGATGCTCCATACAACCTGGCTGTGTCAGCTGCGGGTCCGGAAATAAGCCGAAATCTGGCATTGATGACTCTGGTCCCGGCGGTGTTTTTACTTTCTTTTGGCATGGCAGCCAAAGCAGCGTGGGCTGTCTATATTGGAAGACTTTGTCTGGGCGTTGGGATTGTTGGGCTGCTTGATTTTCTTTTAGCAGATTCAGGCAAATACAGGGAGTTTAAACAAAGGGAGCTGCGCGCCAGAGAAAAGGCTTCACAGGTTGAAGCTTCATCAAAATGGTGGGAAATGGCAGCTGAGAACAAGCAGAGAATGCTCACCAAACGAGTCCAGAGCTTAAATCATCCTGGTCTTGGTCTTGTGACTGCTCCCTGGCAGTATCGAAATTGCGGCATGGGGGGGCGTCACACTGAAAAAGAATACCCGGAATCCAATATCAGTATGCAGGAGGCCATGTTCCTCATACTGGGAGCTCATGATTATCAGGAGGCCCAGGAAATGACGGTTCGTCTACAGAACCGTCTCAAGGAAATAATTGAGAGCGAGGAAGGCTGCCGGGTCATGGGAATTGGTCTTGAGGGAGGCCTTGCCCCCTACATTGAGGCGGGTGAGTACCCCCTCCCTGAGGTCCGCCTGTGGGCGATGATGAAGCAGACCATCCAGGAGTGCGGCTTTAGACCTGGAAAGGATGTGGCCATTGCCCTTGACCCTGCCATGTCAGAGCTGGAGATCGCTTACAGGAAACATTTCAATGTGCCTGACAGTGTGGGAATGTATATGTTCTGGCGGGAAAAGACACAGAAGGTCCTGGACAGGGAAGGAGTTCTTGATCTGTATATGAAAGCTGTGCAGGAATATGACATACCCATTCTTTCCATTGAGGACGGCTTTTCAGAGAATGATTATCTGGGATGGCGGAAACTGCTGGATACCCTTGGAGACAGAATTTTCGTTATTGGTGATGATCTTGTGACCACAAACGACAGAACTATTGAAATGGCTGCTGCCAAAGGCCTGATAAACACGGTGTTGATTAAGGCGAATCAAATAGGAACGCTTTATGAGACCATTCTTGCCATGCTGGTATCTCTGGGCAAAGGTCTTGAAATTGTGGTTTCCCATCGGTCCAAAAGTCCCAATGACGACATGGAGGCCCAGATAGCACTGGCAGTCAATTCTTTAGGGCTGAAGGCGGGTGGCGGGGCCAATACTGAAAGGCTGATAAAATATCATGCCGTCACCCAGATCATGCAGAGAGGCATGGAAAGAGCAATATCTGCCCGGACAAAATCCAGCCCGGATTCCGTTGTACAAAGGGTATTTTCATATGAGGAGCCCACCAACGCAGGAGTGCCGTCAGTCGGGACAACTGTTGAGCTGGAACTCAGGGGGCAGGGCGTATTAATGAAATTCAAAGGAGCCACGCCTCTGGGCACTTCAGCCGGGGCAGGTGAAGCCATTCACCTGGTGGATTCTATTATAGAATCATCCGAACATCAGGAGGTGGTGGAAAAATATGCGCAGTTTTTCAGAGAGGTGGAACCCAAAGTGTTTGTCTTTGATCAAGGGGTTACAGAGAAACAGATCAGAAAAACCGGGGATGAGGACTTGTTGAACCTGTTCGTCCGATCCCAGCGATATGGAGGAAAAGGCTGCCTTAACGCGGTTGATAATGTGGCCCGAGTAATCGCCCCGGTGTTTGAAAAAAAGAGTTTATCCCTGCTCAGTCTGAAAATGATCGACCAGATACTGCTTTCTCTGGAGGCCCAGGTGGCTGTCAGGAGGAAAAAATTGGGGGCTAATGCCTCCATTGATGAACTGGTCAGGGTTATGCAGCGAAAACAGAATCTGGGCATGAACGCGGTCCTCTCGGTTTCTCTGGCCATGGCCAGGGCCATTGGACATCTGCAGGGAAAATCCCTGTTTGAGATCATCCGGGAGGAGCTGATGGCCATTATTGAGGATTTGGCCAGGGCCAGAAACGTGGAGATTGAGGGAAGCAGTCTTGAAGATTATGTCTTTGCCCTGCACAAGGTGAATCAGGAGCTGGAAGCTGAAGGGGTTTCCCTGTACCAGGCCCTGCGCCATCTGACCAGAATTTATGAGTTTTCAGGGCTGGAGATTACAGCATGGTCTGAACAGGAAAAAGCAGTCCAGGAAGAAACAGAATTGGTTAAAGAAGAAGTTTCTGAAAAAAAAGAGATTTTTCATCCTACAGAAACAGAACAGAATGGATCCCTGTCACCCTTTAATTTGACCGATGAGGAAAAGAAGCAGATCTCATTGTTGAATCAGGATCTCTATCGGGTCTACAGCAGAGATGCAGAGGACTGGGAGAGACAGCAGGTCCTGAGAGGGTACATATTGATCAAACACAGGGTGACTGAGCGTTCTGTCCAGTTCGGCCTGGTTAACAATCGTATCTATTCTGGATTAAACCGGATGCTTATTCCATATATCCTGGGCAACACCATTTTCTTATACCTTGTTTCAGAGGATTGTCATGAATCCGTTCTGACCAGAAACGTTCGGGCCGGGGTCATCATTACTGACCAGCTTTTAAATGAACTGGCCGAATTTAAGGGAGAACCAATAGATCTGGAGCATGAGCTCTTTGAATTGAACCAGGACAGGTGTGAGCCGGTTCGAATTGTTTATGTTCGTGATATCGCAGATCTGCTTCAAAAAATCAGCAAAAGCGCCAACGAAACCGACGCCACTTATTATCTGCGCATTCTGGTATCCAGGCTGAGTCTTTTTTCCCTGAAGAAATTTTTAAGCGCGAAAAATCTCAAAGTCGAAGTTGGAAATCTTGTTTCCGAGCTAATGCATTTTCTCAATGAGCCTGTCTCATTCCGGCTTCCTTTTCTGGTGCGCATTCTGGTCAGAAATATCACAGGTGTAGTAACCAAGCCCAAGATTATCGACAGACTCTGGAATGATACAATTGATCTTGCCGAGGTGCACCTGCGTGGAAGCGATATTGTTAATGAAATCAGAAGGAGCACCCATCATGCAGTTGGAAAACGGACCCTTTCTCTGGTTCGGAGTTATCTTGAATATCTGGAAACAGGCAATACCGAGAGTCTTGCCGGAACAGGTTATCCAGAGCCTGGTTCAGCCGATCGTGAGGCCAGGTATAAGGACCTGCCCATAAAAATGGTCACCCGTATCCGGGATGATCTTGAAGAACTTCTGGGAAATACAGACGTGCTTGGCCGTATCAGAGAATGGAAAACAAGGTATGAAGAGATATTGTTGTGTTGTCAGTCCGGCAAGAGTTTATCACAAGAGGTGGATATTGTAATTACAGATTGCCTGGGCAGGAGAAACCGCTGGACTTTCTATCATCATCTCCGGATCATCAAAAAACGCGTTGAACAGTTTTCAGGGCTTGAATCAAAAGATCATGCTGAAAAGTGTCTTTCATGGCTTCTTGACCAAAATTTTGCGGATCAGGAATTTGATTCAAAAAAGGTTGGAGAGACACTGAAGAATTGCATAAATGAGTTTATCGCTTCGGTTCGCCGGGCTTATCAGGAAGAAATATTCGAGCGGCTGGAAGAGGCCAGTGCTCTTTTTCAGAGAAAGGCTTATTACGAAACATTTACCAGTAATTGCGATCTGCGCAAGCATCTTCGTTCTGGATTAAACGAGCAGGCTTTTCCTGAACAACGCCTGCTGCTCTTCGAACTGGACTGTATCCTTGAGGAAATGGGATACGTGGCCCTGCGGCATATTGCCAGTCAGGACGAGGAAAACGGATTTGATCTTTCAAGATGCCTGCAGGTAATTCGCAGTTGCGCGCTTAATTTAACTCATGACGGACTATATTCGCGTCAGCTGCTCGATCTGGCCGGAATGCTCGGAGATGGATCATATTCATATGCTCAGATCAGGGATGTTCTCCATCAGATACAGCGTAATTATCAGCAAATCCTGCGCCAGCTCATCACGCCCTTTGAAAGGATGAAGGACAGTCTGGAATTGGATCAGGAGGAATTGCGCATCGCTCTGGCAAACATGCAGCGTTTTCTGCATGACCTGAACAACATGGTCTTTTTTGCCGACTCTGCCATTTCACACATCAAGCAGAATATTTTAAATATGCATGAACAGGCTGATTTCATGTCGGCTTCGCGCTCTGCTGTTAATCGCTCTTCAGAAATAGTTCATCTTTCCCGTCGAAGGGATATCAGAAGCCTGGTTCATGGCGGCAAACCAGTTTCCAATATTCTTTCAGCATACGGAGGCAAAGGTTCCGGCCTGATTTACATTAACTACCTGAATATCCCGACAACAGAAGGCTTTATCATGCCTACAGACTTATCAAAAAGATATTCCCTCCAAAGTGATGAAGACATGCTGGATCAGGCTGTTCTGGACAACCTTGGGCTGTTGCAAAAGGATATTGATAAACATCAGGGGATAAAACGGGTTTTTGGATCTCCAGAGCAGCCTTTGCTTTTGTCAGTGCGGGGAGGTTCTGTGTTTTCCATGCCGGGAATTCTCACCACGGTCTTGTTTGTTGGTATGAATGACTCAATCGCTTCGACCATGGCCAGAGAAGATCCCTGGCATGCCTATGATTCATACAGGAGATTCCTTGCCTCCTTTGGATTGGCGGTCTGGGGGGTGGACGTGGAGGAATATAATCTGGTGGAAAAGGCCAAAAAAAACTATAATGTAAAATATAAACATGCTCTGCCTTGGGAAGCAATGCGCGATATAGTGGAAAGTACCAAAGAAGTAATACGTAACAGGGGTTTTGGGGATCTTCTGGACCAGACCCTTAATGATCCTCAACATCAGCTTAAGGCATCTGTCAGGGCTGTAATCGATTCCTGGAACCAGGAGACAGCCGTCAGGTACCGCGCACTTAAGAATATCTGCGATGCCTGGCATACCGCGGTAATTGTCCAGGAGATGGTTATGGGCAACCGACAGAATAAAGAAGTTCGAAAAGGCATGGACGAGACCAAAGCTTCTTTGACCGGGGTAATTCCCAGAACTGTGGTCACTGAAATGGGAACCCGGGAATGCACGGGTGATTTTAAATTTTCTGCCAGCGGAGATGATCTGGTTGGGGGACTTACCCGTTCCGCCTCCTTTTTGTCATTGGAAAAATTAAGTTCATATATGCCCATGCTTGACCGCAGGCTCAGACATACAGCTGCCAGACTTACGAGATTCATGGGGGCTGATCAGGAAATTGAGTTTACAGTGGATCGCGGAGTGTTGAATATTTTACAGACAAGGGCAGCGGAAACAGGATCCAATAAACAAAGTTTTGGTTTTCAGGAGCCCGGACCAGAGATTGCCCGTGGTATAGGAATACGGGGCACCGCCTTCAGAGGGATGGCTGCTTTTGACGAAAACGACTGCCAGGAACTCAGCAGCGCTGAACTTGCAGAAAAAAAGGGGGCAGACGGGATCCTTATGATCCTGGAGAATCCCACTCCAGCGGATATCCCCATGCTGCTGTCGGCTGACGGCCTTCTTGCTTCAAAGGGAGGGTCCACATCCCACGCGGCCATAGCTGTAAACAGTGTTGAACAAAAGGACTTTTATGGGGTTCTCAGTGCTGAGGGGCTCAGAGTAAACGCTGAAAAGCATGAGGCCGTGGTTCAGGATGCCCAGGGAAGGATACTTGCTCATATCCGAAAAGGAGACGTTGTGTCTATCCATGGGACAACAGGGGAGGTATTTTTAGGATCTCAACCCCTGATGCGGCCCTGATTGTTCGAGCATAAGTATAATCCGGGATGATTTTAATTGTCCCGGGTCAGGCCTCCTTCCGGGAATTTTCTGCAATCTGATGGCCGCATTGCCTGTGGCCATTGATCTTATCAGTGTGAAAAAGTCCTTATCAGACTGACTGTTCAAAAATTCCAAAATCAATTTCTTTTTCTTACTCTTCAACATTGAACTTTGACCCACGCCAGGCGCGCGGCAGGCATTGAACTCTATCCTGAATGGCACAGCAATTGGGAGATTTTCAACCTTCTGTCATGATCATTGGCCGCTAAAGTCAGCTCAGGTATGGCAGATGATTCTCAGGCGGTTAAGAACTCTCTCTTTTCCCAGGACTTCCATGGTTTCAAATAGTCCGGGACTGGCTGTTTTACCGGTAATAGCCACCCGCAAAGGCTGGGCAATGACTTTGAATTTTATTCCTTTGTCTCTGATGTAATCCGCCATTTTTTCTTCCAGGACCTTCTCCTCGAAGTGATCCAGCTTTTCCAGGGTTAAGGTAATTTCACTCAAGTATTCTTTAGCTTCACTGGTCAGAAATTTTTCCACTGCCTTTTGATCATAAACCAGATTTTCAGCCTCAGTCAGAAAAAATTCGGCCATTTCAGCCATTTCTTTCATGGTTCCGGCCCTGGGCTGAAGAAGAGGGATTATTTTTTCCAGATAACTCTGGTCTGCCGGCATCATTTGTTTATTAAGATGTTCCGTCAGGATTGCCGCCAGCCTGGTGATGTCTGCTTCCTTGATATAATGGGCGTTAAGCCAGGTCAGCTTGTTCATGTCAAAGACACAGGCTGATGAGCCGAGATTTTCAAGGGAGAATTTGCTGATAAGATCATCCCTGGAAAATATTTCTTCATCCTTGAAAGACCATCCCAGTCGAACCAGGTAATTAAGCATTGCTTCCGGCAGAAAGCCCATTTCTCTGTAAGCCATGACTGACAGAGCCCCATGGCGTTTGGAAAGTTTTTTCTTGTCAGGACCCAGAATCATGGGCACATGCCCGAAAAAAGGATGATCAACCTCAAGAGCCTTATAGATGAGTATCTGTTTAGGAGTGTTGTTGATATGGTCGTCTCCCCGCAGGATATGGGTTATGCCCATTTCAAGGTCATCCACAACCACGGCCAGATTATAGGTGGGGGTTCCATCCTTTCTCTGGAGGATAAAATCGTCCAGTTCCTGGTTGTCAAAGGCTATTAGGCCTTTAACCAGATCATTGTAAATGGTCTGACCAATGAGAGGGGCTTTAAGCCTGACCACGGCGTCCGGACCGGGCTTGAGTCCCAGGTCACGACACCTGCCGTCATATTTGGGCTTAAGACCCTTTTGCCTGGCTGACTCCCGCATGGCCTCAACCTCATCAGGGGTACAACTGCAATGGTAGGCATTGCCCTTTTTGATAAGCTTATCTATATATTTCAAGTAGATATTTTTTCTCTGACTCTGGAAAAATGGTCCGGCATCACAATCAAGACCCAGCCAATCCATGGCCTCAATAATCGCCCCGGTCATTTCAGGAGTTGATCTTTGTTCATCAGTGTCTTCAACCCTCAGGATAAATCTCCCGGAGTGTTTTCTGGCAAAAAGCCAGTTGAACAGAGCTGTTCTTGCTCCGCCGATGTGCAGGAAACCCGTTGGGCTGGGCGCGAATCTGGTGGTAACGGTGTTCATATACAATGCCTTTATCTTTACTTAACGAAAAAAATGGCGGGCCATTGATGCCCGCCAGAATGAGTTTTATAAAAAAGCCAGGCTATTGAGCCTGCTCAACACCTTTAAGTTCAGGTATTTCCTTTAGGAGTAAACGTTCTATTCCGTTTTTAAGGGTCATCTGAGACATGGGGCAGCCTTTGCACGCCCCGGTCAGTCGTACTTTTACAATTCCCTGATCAGTGACTTCAACTAATTCCACGTCACCTCCATCCGCCTGAAGAGATGGCCTGATTTTATCAAGAACAGCCTGTACCCTTTCCTTCATTATAGTCTTCTCCTGTAAAATTTTTATAATCTATGATGTTAGTTAGTGAAAACAATGGGTTCTGACCTGAAATAATGCTCCTCAACAGGGTTGATAATTAAAACTTTTCCGGTGAACGGCGTTCTGGAACGTATTCATGGGGGATCTTATGCTCATTCCATTCTTTTGAAACATAAAGACCACAATAGCAGCTGCCAAACTCAATTACATCCGGTTCCCGGTAAACGCATGGACAGATTATATCCTTGTCCTTCTTTTGATCCCCTGATGCCAGACGGCATGGACAGGCCATATACCCATAGCGCTCCTTGTTTTCCAGAAGACTGTTCATGAGTTCCATGACCATGTTTTTGTCTTTGTTAAAAAAATACCCTTTTGGCTCTTGAATTTTTTTCAGGGTTTCAAGAAGTTTTTCCGGGGTCATTTTTTGCATGCCTCCAGAATTTCTTCTTTATTCAGACCCACAATGACTTTTTCGTTATCTATGACAATAGTTGGGAAGGAACATCGGGGATTGAACTTTTTTACTTCTTCAATGGTTTTTTCCCGCTCATCTCCGCTCAATTTGTCCACGTCCACAAAATCGTAGTCAATGTTTTCCTCTTCCAGAAAACTTTTTGTATTTTTGCAATGAACGCAGGTAGATAACGCGTAAAGAAAAATATTTTTCGCCATTTATTGCTCCAAAAATGCTGTAATTATATTGTTAATTAAGAATTATCAGTGTGTTAAAAAAGAAGTGGGTCAGCCAGGAAAAAAACATATCCTACGCGAAAATTGCGACCCCCATGACTCTTTTTTTTTACTGATTGTTGTCCTCTGTCTAATCAATTAGTGCGTTTTAAAACTATCTCAAGCCGGGGTATCAGCTCACTGATCCGTTAATTTGGGATTGTCCCGGAGCCAGAACAGAACATTAAAATTATCGTTTACTTCATTCTGGAGGAAAGTTTCCTTTGATTTCTCCATATCCTGGATTCTCATGTATACATGTCTAAAGCCCTGTTCAGCCTGGTCGTGGGAGGTTAGAACACTGATAACCCTGGCTCCATGAGATCTAAGTAAATCCAGAACAGGCTTTAGACTGCCTTCCTGGCTTGAAATTTTCAAACCGATTTTTATCCCCCCCTGGTAAGCCCCTGTGATGTTGACCAAAGCCTTGAAAATGTCAGTTTCGGTGATGATGCCGACAACTTTGTTTTTATCATCCACTACAGGCAGGCCCTCAACCTTTTTTCCCAGCATCCTGATAGCAGCTTTTTCCAGGCTGTCATCTATTTTTATGGTATATGGATTTGGGGTCATGATGTCCTTGATCTTGATTTCAGAGAGCAGATAATAAAGTTCGTGAACATCCAGTGTGGTTGCCTTGGATGGCGAAGCATCCTTAATGTCCCGGTCAGTAACTATGCCTATGAGCCTTCCATCTTCATCAACAACTGGAAGGCGGCGAAAATCATTGTCCTTGAATATTTTGGAGGCCTTGAGCATGGATGTGTCCCTGCTCACAGTGGTTACTTCCCTGCTCATCCAGTCTCTTATCAGCATGTTTTCCTCCTTATCACGTTGCTAACATTGATGAAAAAGTTAATTTTTATAAAATATAACAAAAAACAAAGTAAATCAATACACGGCTGAAGCATAAAAATGGCATCGGTTATTAACTCAATGCAATTGAAAAAATATTTTATGTCACATTAATTAAGAGTAAATAAATATTGTTTTCAGAAAAAAGGCATAATCTCAATTCAGTCAATGAAAAGATCAGCCCAGGCCAATCGTTGACCAGGATGAGGGACTGTGGCAAATCTGACCAGCAAAACTGGTTGATAACCCGGCAATAGTTGTGAAAGCATTCTCATGATCTTAAAGCATAATCATTAGGAGTAGGATATGAAAAAAGCTTTTCTGACGTGGGCCTTTTTTTTATTTGCCTGGACTTTGAATGTCCATGCCCTAACCGTGTCCGTGCCTGAACAGGTGGGGCAGGGAGAGCCCTTTTGGGTGGAGGTAAGCTCTGAACAAAAGCCTTTGTCCATCAACATCAGCTGGATGGACAAGAATGTTGATTATCCTGTTGATCTGCCGGGTGAGCAGAGAATCCTCCTTGGAGCCGGACTGGAACATAAAGGAAGATTCCCCTTGAACATTGTTTTTGATCTGCCTGATGAGATTCTGCGCAAAAATTTTCATGTCAATGTTGTGGAAAAGGATTATCCTGTTCAGCATCTGACCCTGCCTGAGTCCATGGTGACTCCGCCGCAGGAAGTGCTGGACAGGATAGCCCGGGAACGTGACTTAACCCTGGCCGCTCTGAATACATTGACTGAACATCGTTTCTGGTCTGAAAAGTTTGTCCGGCCTGTTCCAGGAGAGGTCAGCTCACCATTCGGGGTGCGCAGATTCCTGAACAATCAGCCCAGAGCCCCTCATAGGGGTGTTGATTTCAGAGGACCTGAGGGCACACCGGTCAAAGCCATGGACGCTGGAAAGGTGATTCTCACCGGTGAATTCTATTATGGGGGCAGGACCGTGATTGTTGATCACGGGCTTGGCCTCCACACTGTCTATATGCATTTAAGTGAGATCAGGATCAATCAGGGAGAACAAATTTCCAAAGGTGATCTTGTTGGTACGGTTGGCATGACCGGAAGAGCCACAGGACCGCATCTGCACCTTGGGGTGTATATCCTTGGACAGGCCGTGGATCCAATGTTTCTGATCACGGAACAGATCAATCTTCAATAAGCCGGTCCAGGATTAATCCGAAAAATACTGACTCATCCTCAGAATTATAAATCCAGCCTATCTGAGAATGACAGAAGGAACAAAGCGCGGTTTGCCAGGAATATCCAGGAAACCATGTGAATTCAGAGGTAATGGGGCCCAGACCGGACAGGTTAATGGCTCTGGAAAAACAGCCCACTTCAAAGACCAGTCCAGCTGGATTGACAAAAACATGCCTGTGGCTGCCGCTTATGCTTATGGAAGCTTGTTTCCAGGTTATTTTAGTTCTGCAGGCAGCGCACAAAAGCGGATCCTGAGGAAAAGCGGTTTTTGTCTGATCCGTTGTGTCAGGATCAGGAGTAAATCCGGGTTGAGGATGAGTCCTATACATGACAGTAGTTTTTAACTTGCAGTTTTTGAACTTTTTACAAAATCTTTGCGTCTGAAATTTGCAAACGCCGCCTGAAATTGAACTTTCAGTACTTCTCCACAAAATTTGCGGATATTTGACGAGCTTGTCAAGGTGGCCGGATATATTTTTCATAAGATCATAATCAGGGATTTTCATGTTTGCTAGTTTTTTCTGTTGAGGATACAGTTTTCCCTAACAGGCAGTTGAAAATCTCCCAATTGCTGCGTCGCTTCATAAAGTTCAAACTCGAACCTGTCTAAATACACATCGACCTTGAACTTTTTTTGCTCCTTGCACTTGGAATTTTTGAACAGCCTGTTCAATAAGGACTTTTTCAACTGGCTGTTAAACCTCGCCAGTGGAGTGTTTGATGCCTGTGCCTCATTCACCTGCTTGCCTCAGCTGCGGAAATGACTGTTAATCTTTAATTCAGACGGATTGAAATGATATGAACCAGATAACTGTACCGGACATCTTAAAGAGCAAGAACAAAAGAAAGCTGGCCATGGTCACTGCCTATGATTATTCCATGGCCAGACTTGTGGACCAGTGTGACATTGATATCGTACTTGTGGGCGATTCCCTGGGCATGGTTTCTCTGGGACATGAGGATACCCTTTCTGTAGGCATGAGGGAAATGGTGCATCATACAAAAGCTGTCAGCCGCGGCGTTAAAAAAGCCCTGGTCGTGGCGGATATGCCGTTTTTGTCATACCAGGCCGGTGTAAACAGGGCGGTTTTAAACGCGGGCAGGCTCTTGAAGGAAGCAAGGGCCGGAGCCGTGAAAATAGAGGGAGGAACAAGCGTGACCCCACAGGTCAAGGCCATGGTTGAAGCCGGAATACCGGTTACAGGGCATCTGGGGCTGACCCCTCAAAGTATCGCCAAGTTTGGCGGATTCAAGGTCCAGGGCAGGGGAGAGTCAAGGGGCATTATTTTATCGCAGGCCAGGGAGCTTGAGAAAGCCGGATGTTTTTGCCTGGTTCTGGAGGCTATCCCTCCGTCCCTTGCCGAGGAAATCACCAAAAGCATCAATATTCCCACCATCGGCATTGGCGCTGGACCTTATTGCGACGGTCAAGTCCTGGTTATAAATGATCTTCTGGGCATGAATGATGATTTTACTCCTAAGTTTGTCAAAAAGTACTCTGAGCTTTCAGCCACAATAAGGCAGGCTGTTTCAGCCTACGCAAGCGAGGTTAAGTCAGGGACATTTCCAGGGCCTGAACATTGTTACAGGGATGATTAACCCGTTTTTTCAGGAATCTGAGCAGGTGCCGAGAACCAGGCTGGAACCGACAATTTTAGGTTGTGCAGCGGTCTTTTATCTGAGGGGACATGAGATATGAGGCTGATTCTTCAAAGGGTCAGATGGGCAAGGGTCCTGGTCAAAAAAAAAAATGTGGGTGAGATCCAGGACGGCCTTATGGTTTTAGCTGGATTTTCTTCTGCGGATTATGATCTGCCGGCAAAAAAGACCTGGAAAATCATGCAGGACAAGCTCCTTGGTCTAAGAATATTTCCTGACAGCCAGGGAAAGCTCAACTTAAGCCTTGAGGATATTCAGGGCAAGATACTTTTGGTCCCTCAATTTACCCTTTACGCGGACTGCCGCAAGGGCAGAAGGCCGGGATTTTCAGGTTCAGCCAGGTTTGAGCAGGCCAGTGATCTATTCAATAAATTGGCCATTGATCTGAAGCGCCAATGGCCAGGAGTTGAGCTTGGCCAGTTCGGGTCTGAAATGGAAGTGGAGCTGAACAATTTCGGTCCAGTGACAATCATCCTTGACAGTGATGATTTTACCGGCTGAATATACTGCGCTACCTTCTCCAGCCCCAGTCAACCTCCATATCCTTTGGTGCTTCCATGCTTATGTTCAGCCTGATCTCCTTATTGCTGCCCGGTTCCATAGTCAGGTTCCAGATGAAAAGGTTTTCGTCCTGATCATCAGGGTCAGGATTGAAATCAAATGAAGCCTTTATTCTTTCGTCGCGCAATAAAGGTTTTGGCTCTTCCAGCCTGATTTTTACTGGATATAACTGATTATTTTCAAGACTGATCATAAAGTCCCATAAATAAGTCTGCCTGTTGGCAAATATTCCCCTGGCTCCGGATTTTTTCTCCCTGGTGATGAGTTCAGCCCTGACAAAGGGGTCGTGACCAAAAAACATGGTTTCCTCATTGCCCGCAATCCTTAAGAATCTTTTGCCCACCATGGCTCCATCCAACAGAAACATGGCTTCACCCCTGGGCAGATCCCTGGCCTCTTCAAATTCAATCTCCGCTCTGATAAAGGCCTTGTCGTTTATGCTTGGTCTGACCAGGTGGGTAAAATCAGCCGGCCAGATCTCTTTCTGGATGTTGAACCGGGGTTTATCACCCGCGGCAAGGTTTCTTTTTCCAAGTCTCCACTGAGAAAAAGTTCCAGTCCTTTCCAATACAGGTGTTGCTTCAAAACCAACAGACCGGGCATCCATCATTTCCAGAGTCTTGGCTGGTTCAGCCATTCTGGCCGCAGGAAACAGATCACCCCGGGGAGAAACTATCCAGTCGGGAATAGGGCGCGGAACAAGTTCTTTCTGGGGCTCCAGGGTTGCAAGGCTCATTTCAACATCATCCCAGTCCTGACCACTGCTTTGCCAGACTTCTGCCTGCCAGGTGAAACCGATATGATCCTCACCCGGATTTGCTTCCAGACGGTAAAAAGATCTCCATCCGCAATTTCTCAAAATGTAATTGTAAGCCATGCTGATTTCTTGTTTATCTTCATGGGCCTCGACAAAGACCCTTACCTTCCAGACCATTTTTTCCGGGCCGGTAATCTGCTCAATTCTGCGCTGGAGATCATGAATTTCTTTGTCTGTTTGTTCCAGCTCCTGGCTTATCTCTTGAACGCGGGTATATATATCCTGCAGATTAGAAGTAATTGTCCGGGATATTTCCAGCATAAGGCCTATTTCATTTGTTTGAAAATCTGCCTGGTTTTCCCAGAAATGGGCACCCTTTTCAGCTGACCTGATGGATATTTCCAGGGAAGTTCTTTTTTGGAGAAGGTCCTCAAGTTTTTCCTGGAGAATGATGATCTGGCTGATTTCCAGAGGGTCGGTTCTTTCCCAGGTAATATCAGTGAGGGTTAATGGATGTTTAAAGGAAATATTTATGGTTTCCGGGTCAGCCTGAGCAGGAAGAATGAGTTCCATGAGAATTCTGTTATCCTGTTTGATAATGGGCGAAATCACTTCTTCATGGACCAGGGCGGAATCCGGGAAAATGACGACTTCTTTTGGTGAGGCCCAGGCAAAAGTTGCCGCATGAATAAAAAATAAAACCAGCCAGATAGACGAATACAGAGATTTGAATGAAAATATTTCAGATATCATATTTTTATCCTGATGTTTATTCATATGGTTAACGCCCGGGAATAATTCTTCTGAGCAGGCCTTCAACTTCAGTTGATGGTTTGTCATTATCCTGATCCCTGTCTTTTGAAGGGGCTATCTGATCAATAATTCTGCGCAGCGCTTCATCGCCCTTTTCCTGGATAAAGCTTTTGATGATGGTTTCGCTGTCAAGGGTGAAACTCAGATCATCAAAAGGACCCCTGACTCTCAGGGGGATGGTTACTTCTCTTAAGTTGTACCTGGAAGCAAGCTCTTCCCTTAGAGCTCCATCAAGCTTGATCTGCGATCTGGAATCAAGATGGGAATCGGGGAGGTTCGCTGTCATTTCACCCGTAAGGGCCAGGGCAGGTGAGTTCATGGCCAGATCCCTTGAAACCGCGATCCCGTTGGTTATATTGAAACTCGCCCCCATGCTGGAAAAACTGGTTTGCCCGCCATTGTCAGTTGCAGCACCGATCTGACCGGAGGCCACGGCAAAGACATCCCTAATCATCTTTTCAAGGTCAACTCCCTTAATGACCCCATCAGTCAAAGCAAGCTCAGCCTTGCCCGACATGTTCCTTACAAATGCTTCACTTTCCTGTCCCCATGTTTTAATATTACTGTGAATCCTGGCAGTCCCTGTAAGCATATCCTTTTGGGCCAGGTCTTGAATAAACGGTCCAATCTGCAGATTCTCCAGATTTTGCGCGGCGCTGATATGCAGCATTCCCCTGATGTCTTCCAGAGTAATGTCTGATTCCTGAGTTCCTCCGTAAAGCTCTGCTTTAAGGGGAGAAATGGTCATTTTACCATTGCCTGACCTGATGGTCGCTGAAAAGCTGTCCATCATAATGTTGTCAGCTCTGATTTCTTTGAAGTCTAATTTGCCGTTGAGCTTGTAATCCGTAAGAAAGGATAGATTTACAGGTTCAATTGTTGAGGGTTGTTTTTGTATGGATGTTCCCTCAGCATCACGGACAGAGTCAGCCTTTGCAGGCCGGCCTGAAGATTCAGCCATGATTTTATCCAGATCTATATTTCTGCCGTTTATTTCAAAGGAAATATCAGGAGTTCCATCAAGGCTCGAAGCGGAAAATTTACCCCTGATTTGCGCTTCATATATATCAATATCCAGGTTGTTCAAGTGAATGGCATTATTGGACAGCTCATAAATCAGATCACCTCTGACGCTGTCGTTCTGGATGGGAGTGGCAAGAATTTCTCCATGAGCACTTATGTACAGCAGAAAATTGTCCAGCCGGATCAGGTCATTTTGTGAGTCAAAGGCGGCCAGGGCGCTGAACTTGAGATCGCTTTGAATATCAGGATTGCTACTGTGGATTTTCATGTCCGCGGAAATATCAAAAGGGGCATCCATGCTTATCCTTCCGGTCTCGAGGTTGAAGTCCCGGATCGACATGGACTGGCTGGTTTGCCTGTCCTCATAGGAGATAGCCGCGTTGGCCACCTGGAAGCCTTCAATATTGAAGTCTGAGATGGTCCTGGACGGTTCAGCTGCTGGAATTTCTCTTTGCTCCAGAGGTTCGGTTGGCTTCAATTCGGGCTCTGCAGACGGTTCTTCAGGAATGATCCAGTTCTGGCGTCCATTTTCGTCTGTTATAAGGGCCAGTTCAAAACGGTTCAGGATTATTCTGTCTGCCTCGACCCGACCAGTAAATAACGGCCAGAATTTGATTCTGACCTGGAGTTCATCCAGAGAAGCCAGGGGAGTATCGCCGAATTCCGGGGGGCCGGCCACATGTGTTTTCCCAAGGCTCAGTCCCATCCAGGGCACAAGGGACAGTTCAATATCCCCCTCCATGACTACCTCATAGCCGGTGGCTTTTTTTATTTCCAGAGATATTCTGTCCTTGTGGTCGTTAACATCGATGATCCTGGGAATAATCAGTCCGGCAATTACTATCAGGACAATCAATATTCCCAGTATCAAGGCGGTGATTTTCAAAAACCTGGTCATGCCCCTCTCCTGTATAAAAGATTGATTGGATAACTTATATATGCTTTCCAGTAAGAAACTTATTCATATTTTTGATTCCAGCGACCCATAAGCCCGATCAGGCAGGGGACAGGAATCTTAACTGTCTGTTAACTCATTGATCTTTCCAGATAACCATCTTCGGGTTTGTAAAAATCATCCATAAAGCTTTTTGTTTTCTCGTCCTCTCTTAAAGGCGGGAATTTGTCAGCCAGGTATTCCAGTTCTTCAAGGTAGTTTTGCCAGTAATCAAGGTAAAAGGACAGTGCCCGGGAAAAGTTTTTACCCACCAGGCCATCCAGCAGAAGTCTGCTGATCTGTTTTTCTCTGAACAGCACGTGCTGGGACAGAAGTATGACCTTTCGTTCATCTCTGGTCATTCTTTTGAAGAGCTGTTTGAGCACCCCTCTGGCCCTTGGCTGATACATCCAGAAATACTGCAAATCAAGGGCGTTGACGATAATTATATTGACCATGTCACTTTTTTCAAATTCTATGGTCTGCATAAGCTCTGTTGTGGACTCCAGAAGACTGATAACGTCGTCCAGGGGGAAGAGTATCTCAAGCTGGGCGTAAGTGTTGAAAAGATGGTTGAATTTGCTCTTGTAGTCAAGGATTCTGCGTTTGATGAACTGAGCTCTGTCGGCCATGCCTTCGATGATTCCCGCAACAGTGTCTGATGCCAGTTTTGAAATGATGGCGGCCCATTGCTGAAGAATCACATCCACCGCCATTACCCCCATCAGCGCCAGGGTCCCGCCGGCCAGCCAGTTAAAAATCAGGGCCAGAGGGATGGCCATTATGCTTCTGAAAAAGTTTCCGATTACAGCCGCCCTGGGAAGTCCTCTGAACAGATTATGTGAGGAGAGATAGATGCCGTTAACCAGGGAAATGACTGAGTATACAACAACGGGACTGGTGGATACAGTCATGTCCAGGGATCTGTCCAGGAGCATGGTCTTGACCAGATAATCAAGGAGAGGAACTGAGAAGCCTGTATACATCAGGGAATCGGCCAGACGGTCCCATCTGACATAGCTGTTCCATCTGACCAGTGAAGGACGATTGATTCCTCCGCACCCCAGAATTGATTGAATGACATTTCTGATGCCTGTGATGGCAAACCAGATTACCGCTCCGAAATAAGCCAGAAGCCACCAGTCCTGGTTAAGATAAAAGGTCAGAAAGGCCGGAATGAATCCCAGGGCGATTTTTGCGGCAATTTTTATCTTGGTATTAAGATATTTCGGGGAAATTCCGGCGGACCGGCCTGATATCATACCAGGACTGTTGGGATCATTTTCTGCCTGTTTCCTGCGGATGCCGCCCATGGTGTAAATGTTGCTTTTATTTCCTGATTCCGGAAAGTAATCCCTTATGTCCCAGTCGGTTTTTCTGCGATAAGCAATTCTGCTGACCCCGGGAATATTTTTAAAAAATTCAGCTGCCGCACCAGTTAACCCCTTCCCCCGGGTGACAGGAATAAGGGTGTGTCTGGTATGGGATTTCACTCCAACATTGACGTTTGTATAAGAGCAGTCCAGTGACCGGGTAAGTATTTTTCTTGCCCTTTTGGGCAAAGACTCAACCAGGACCAGCCCCATTCCGTAAAGACGCTGGGAACGTCCTGTGGAATCTGAACCAATACAGGAGCGCAAGGGTTTAACTTTGTAAAAAGACTGAAACCTGGGAATATCACAGAGGATTTCAATGAGCTTTTCCTTTCTTTCCTGATTAAAATTCTCTCGTTTGCCGGCCTCCTCAAGCATTCTGCTCAGGTATCTTTTCAAATTGATAACATTGCCCGAATTAATGGAGATCTGAAGGTTGATTATCAGCTCCTTGTCGAATTCTCTGCCCAAAATCTGGTTCTTGAGGTTGAGTATCTCCAGATGGGTAATGAGGCCCTGACAGTCATAAAGGAGCTCAATAACGTCCTCAACCCTCAGGTCGCAGACATTGAGAGTAATGCTTGAATTTGAGTGCAGGCTTTTAATTCTGGAAACAAGCTCAAAAGGACTCAGAATCAGTATTTCCGGCAGATCCTGGTATTCCAGAATATGGGGCACGTTTCTGTTTTTGGGTGGTCTTAAATAATCTTCAATAATATCATAAATATCCGGGATGGATAAGCTGCTGTCAAAGATGGAGTCAGCGCCGAAATTATCCGGGACAACAGGCTGAAGATTGGTGTCATGCACAACGCTTTTTCCGGAGTATCTGGCGATGCATTCCTGGATGTATCTTCCAAGATGGTGAATTGAAGCCTGTCCAGGTCCAACAGAGTTGATAAAGTCAGACTCGCTGAGTCTGTCTATTTTGACGTTGTATTTTTTATTAACTGATTCCAGATGGTTATCATTGAATGACCCCAGAAGCTTCAAGGTATGGGATTGAGTTAATTTGGAAACCTGTTGCCCTTTTTCCATAAATTCAACGATTCTGGGAATCTTCAGAAATTCAAGAAATCCAAGTGATCCGCTGAATCCTCGCGGAACCCAGATCAGCCTGACTTCTTTTCCACGGAAACCCACCATGAATTCTATGCCGATTTTGACCTGGATATCCATGATGGAAGCAGCCCGCAGCAGTTCTTCAGCAGCCTCTCCAGGAACATGATTATAATAAACCACGGTCAGGCTTCTGATACCCTTGATCCAGGCATCCATTATAAGATGAGTGGGAGATTTTCTGCCGGTGGTGTTCACGTCGTGGACATGTTCATCAAAAGCTACCTGGTTCCATTGTTCAGGCATTTCCAGGAGGCGGTATTTTTTGAGCTGCTTTCTGACAACTCTGGGCTTGCCGGAAGAAGCCTCGGAAAAATCCCTGGCCAGCTCCAGCTGTCGTCTGCAGTCTCCATGGCTTCTGACCAGGTTTTTCATGATTTCAACCAGGACCCGGGCGGTATTGATGCGCAAGGGTCCGTTTGCTGTGGACAGCACTTCATCACGCAAAGAGTTGAGCGCGCCGAGTCTGTCACTGGCCTGGCCGGTTTTGAGTGAACCAAGCAGCTGGGTTACTGAATAAGCTATCCGAAGTGCCCTGGGCGCTGCTAGTTCTTTAATGCCGTGAGGATGCAGAAAAGGGGTGAGAAGCCTTTTTTGCTCAGATAAAGCTGATTTTTTGTAGACTTCATTGACCAGCTTTAAAAGGTCATAATCACTTTTGTCAAAAAAAAGTCCGGAAATATTCACCTGGTCAGCGCAGCTGATATGCGGATGCTCTGAGATATCTGCAGGGGAGTAATTTTTTTTGGCCATGACTTTACGCAATTATTTGTTAAACATAACCATGTATGGATATGCATATTTCAGGCCTGCAGGATAAAATGTCAAGGGCGGGGGTTGAAGCTGTTTGATCAGATAATTTGGGATCTGGTCTGGTTGCGGCCGGAATTTTTGGCCTCATAGAGCATTTCATCAGCTTTTTTGATGAACTGATTCAATGCAAACGAATGGTCTGGAACGGTGGTCGCGATTCCAATGCTTATTGTGACAACTTTGCTTATGGGAGAGTATTCATGGGGAATGGCCAGAGCCGCAAGATTTTGGTGAATACGCTGAGCAATGAGTCTGGCTCCTTCATTGTCTGTTTCAGGAAGGACACAGGCAAACTCTTCTCCACCGTATCTGGCTGCCAGATCAGCAGGTCGTGCCAGGGCATCCTGTATGGTCCCGGCAATTTTTTTAAGGCAATCGTCCCCGGCTGAATGTCCATAATGATCATTATAAAACTTAAAATGATCAATATCCAGCATGAGCAGGGATATGGGCTTCTCCTGCCTTTGAGACCTTCTCCATTCCTGCTGCAGGTATTCGTCAAGCCTTCTGCGATTGGGTATCCCGGTCAGGCCGTCCTTCATGGAGATTTCCTGCAGGTGATCTCTGTATTTTTTGAGTTCAAGATGGTTTTTGACTCTGGCTCTGACCACCGATGGCCTCATGGGCCTGGTTATATAGTCCACAGCCCCGAGTTCAAGCGCTTTGGCCTCGTCCTCCTCCAGGTTGAAATCAGTAATGAATATGATGGGAATAGACTTGGTCGCCGGGTTATCTTTAAGTTTTCTGCAGGTTTCAAATCCGTCCATACCGGACATTATAATGTTTAAAATAATCAGGTCGGGCTGTTTGGCCTCAGCCATGGAGATTGCGTCAAAGCCATCCTGGCCGGAAAATATATTATAGTCATGACCAAGTATTTTATCCAAGACTTCAATATTGTCTGGAACATTGTCAACAACCAGGATTTTTGAGCGTTGCTTTTTGTTCACTTGGCTTATGGATTACTGAATGTTGCGCAGAAAGTCTCTGAGGCGCTCAGTTGGAGGATTATCATAAAGGTCACGAGGAGAACCATCGTGAATAATCCGGCCTTCATCCATGAAAATAAGTCTGTTTCCCACATTCAGGGCAAAGTTCATTTCATGGGAGACCACGATCATGGTCATGCCTTCTTCGGCCAGAGAGCGCATGACCGAAAGAACCTCTCCCTTGAGCTCCGGATCAAGGGCTGAAGTGGGTTCATCAAAAAGCATCAGCTTGGGTTTGACTGCCAGTGCCCTGGCAATGGCCACTCTCTGCTGCTGTCCTCCGGAAAGCTGGGATGGATAGTGCCCAGCCCTTTCAGCCAGACCTACCTTGGTCAGAAGATCCATGGCCAGTTCACGGGCGTTTTTTTTGGACAGCTTTCTGACTTTTCTCGGACCAAAGGCTACATTATCCAGGGCTGTCATCTGGGGGAAAAGATTGAACTGCTGAAAAACCATGCCGGCTTCCTGGCGGATATGGCGAATATCGGTCTTGGGGTCAATAACGCTTTTGCCGTCTACTACCAGGTCTCCGGAAGTGATTTTTTCCAAAACATTGATACACCTGAGCAGGGTGGATTTGCCTGACCCGGAAGGCCCCACCACAACAACCACCTCTCCCGCGTTGATGGACAGGTCGATATCAAAGAGGACATCGGTTTTATCAAAACTTTTGCAAACTTTTTTACATTCGACAATTTTCATAAAATCTTCATTCTCCGTTCAAGCCAGCGTAAAGAAAAAGCCAGAACTGTTGTCAGAACCAGATAAATAAGGGCAACCGCGGTCCAGACTTCCAGGGCCCTGAATGATGAAGCCATGATTTCCTGACCCTGCCGGGTAAGTTCTCCAACGCCGATAACAATAAAAAGCGAAGTGTCTTTAAGACCGATGATGAACTGATTGCCAAGGGGAGGAATCATTCTGCGGAAAGACAAAGGGCCGACAACAAAAGCAGTGACCTGTACTCTGGACAAACCCAGGGCCAGTCCGGCATCAACAAGTCCCTTGTTGATTGAAAGTACTGCTCCCCTGACAATTTCCGCGATATATGCCCCCGCGTTTATGGCCAGAACAAGAACTGCCGCCTGAAGACCGCTCATGCGGACGCCCATGGCCAGAGGCAGGGCAAAATACACAAACATGGCCTGAACAACTATGGGGGTCCCTCTGATGATCCAGACGTAAACCGCGCCCGTCAGGTTCAGAATGGGAATCTTGTAGGCAAGTGAAAGTCCGGTTATCATCCCCAGGCCGATTCCTCCGAGCAGGCCGTAGACAGTAATGTAAACGGTCAGTTTAACTCCCTGCATCAACTGGGGCAGAGTTGTCAAAACAAACTGAAATTGAAAGTCCATAATTTAATCATTGGGTAGATGTTGATGGGAAAGAAACAAACAAAAAAGCCCGCGAATAAGGACTTTTTTAACAAGCTGTTAAGCCTGGATATGATCTGGAAAAAACACACCCCTGCGGAAAAAAGATCCCGCAGGGGTGGAAGGAACTATCTGGGGCTGGGATCCTGGCCGAACCATTTGCGATAGATCTCAGCGTATTCTCCTGATTCTACAAGCTGAAGGAAAGCGACATTAACGTCATTTCTTAGTTTGCTGCCCAGGGGAAAGCCGATGCCGTAGGACTGGGCCTGCATTCTGGGACCAACAGACTTTACCTGTCCATCTCCGGCAGTTGTAATATAGTAGAGAACATTGGGAGTGTCATGCATGGCCGCGTCAACACGCCCCGCTCTTAGCTCCATGTAGGCAGACTCAATGTTTGGAAATTTTACAATGTCCGAGGGGTTGAGGCTGGGAGCGTAGTTGGCACTTGTGGTGCCGGTGCGGACCGCGATACGTTTTCCCTCAATATCTTCAGGTCCTTTAATTTCATCATTGTCAGCCATAACCATTATGTTCAGACCGCTGTCATAATATGGATGAGAAAAGTCCACCACTTTTTCTCGTTCAGCTGTAATTGTAATGCCCGCGAGAGCAGCGTCAACGCTGCCGGTTTGTAAGGCGGGGACGATTCCTGAAAAGTCCATGGGCTGCAGTTTATACTCAACTCCGATTTTCTTGGCTATGGCATCCCATAGATCAATATCAAATCCAATGTACTTTCCTGTATCAGGATCTCTGAATTCGAAGGGAACAAAAGCGGTATCAACAGCCACGGTCAGAGTTTTTGCCTGAACCGGACCGGCAAACACGCCCATGAAAAATAACAGGCAACCAAAAAAGATTGCTGAAATGTGTTTTTTTGTCATCACAACCTCCGTTAAAAGTGAAAATGTTAAGTATATATTACTCAAATTCATTATCCTACAATGATTTCCATGTCAATCAACCGGGGAAAGATGATTTTGGATGAGGCGGGTCTTTGATCCATAAGCCCTTTTTTCAAAGGTTACAGCAAGCCATTTCAATAAGAATTTTTTCGGCAGGCCGGGCAAATTTGATCAAGTTTAGAAGCCGATAACAATATTTACCCTTGAAAAGCGGCTTAAAATGCTGATGTTTACATTGGGCTTGTTTGCCAATAGATTTGATCCGGAAAAAAGAACTTTATTAAAGACAATAATTAATACCCGAACTGGGCGATCTTCACTTGTTATTGAGAGCCCGGCACTCACTTTACGACTGATATGATGTTGATATGAGTAGAGCTGGAGAGGCGGCACTCTGCATCTGACGCATGATCGGCAGTAAAGTGAGTGCCGGGCGTGGCAATCTCATTATGAAGGATAAAAACCGCTCAAGTCAGGTAATAGAAAAGATCCCAATAAAAAAGATTAACAATGTCGGAAAAATCATATGATATTTTAGATAACCTGAAAATTCCGGGGATTACCAGGCCGGGCCGAAGAAAAAAGGCTGAATGGGAGCTGGTGCTCATAGCCATGAGCGTTGACTATTCCTGGGGTGAACAGGGTGAGCTTCTGGTTCCCGCGTCACAGGCGGCCAAAGCTGTTGAAGAAATAC
>Ga0209498_1000418_pt1 | contig 25992 bp, 14 predicted proteins | sample WalLakDeSediment_FD_184131 | JGI IMG/M metagenome (GOLD analysis project Ga0209498, IMG submission 184131) | Lake sediment microbial communities from Walker lake, Nevada to study Microbial Dark Matter (Phase II) - Walker Lake 11/02/13 Deep... | ecosystem: Environmental > Aquatic > Freshwater >...
CCGGCCGGCATCAAGTAGAGTTTATTTTTGATAACGGTGATGTGCTTGACATAGATTTGGAAATTATCGCAGCGGGCGAAGGCAAAATTCATGGCATGCATATTATCAGTTTTTACGTCGATCATGGCGATGCGGTTTTCATCGACTTGCCGAATGGAGAAACACTTTTGCTTGACACCGGCACACGCGCCGCAGCGGAAAAATATGTTCTACCGTTTCTAAAAAGACATCTGCCGAAAGATGAGAATGGTATTCAACGAATCGATCACGTTTTTATCAGTCACTGGCATTATGACCATTTCAGCGGACTCGGCGCCTTGCTGGAAGAATTTGAAATCGGCAATGTACGGTACAATCTCGCTTTTCCACCAAATGCATTTGGCGATTATGACGATCACGGGAATCCCGATGATCCGTACGGATACGGAGAATACGGTTTTCCGCCAAAACATTGGGAAGAATTCAGAGTGGGTAATACGATAACGGGGATCGGAGGCGAAGATATTGAGATCACGATATTAAACGCCCCTTTATTCGATAAGGATGATGACAACTATACCTATTACCGTTCTGAATATTTCGAACAGTACGACAATAGAAACAACAGGTCCTTATCTCTTCATCTGAAATATAAGGACTTTGTCTACAGCATGGGAGGAGATACTTATCAGCATGCACAGCGTGCGATTTTAAACACGTTTGGCGACAAGGTGCGGGCACATATTTATCACGCTAATCATCATTTTCACGGCGGAGTTCTTCAAGAATATCTTATTGCAACAGATCCGTATATATTCATTACCTCTGCAAATGCAGCAGTCTACGATCGCGATGCTTTTGCACGCGTCGTTCTCAATGAGACTATTCCTATACTGGAAAAGGAAAGCCCCCGCTTTATCGAAAACTTGCTATCCTATGAAGTCGGGATCACTGTTGTGCGCATCGACGGCAGCAAAGATTGGTCTGACGATAAGACCGAATTGGTGTATGAGACGTATTTTATAAATAATCAGCATTATGAGGAACACATTATCCCATATCTATACTAATTATTCTTAAAGAACATCTTACTATTCCAGCAACTCATAACCGGATTACCTATGAAAAATATACTGCCTTGTATAACACTAACCGCACTGATAATACTTTTTTCGATCCCGGGATATTGTAATCATCAGGACCCGGAATCATTTCTGCCCTTCCTGACCGTCGATGGAAATAGATTCGTCGATGAGGACGGTAATGAGGTGATCCTACGGGGAGTATCATTCCCCGATCCACACCGGTTGGAAGAGGCGGGACAATGGAATAAACGCTACTTCCAGGGGGCAAGGGACTGGAACTGCAATGTCGTCAGGATCCCGGTTCATCCCCAATGGTGGAATGAGCTGGGTGAGAAAGCATATCTGGAACTGCTCGACCGGGGAATCGCATGGGCGGGTGAACTCGGCATGTATGTTATTATCGACTGGCACACGATCGGCAATCCGATTACCGAAGTTTTTTACCGTTCGCTCTATAATACGACGCGGACGGAAACGTTCAGATTCTGGAAAACCATAGCCGGGCGATACGCCGGTAATCCCGTTGTCGCATTTTATGAATTGTTCAACGAACCGACCGATTACAACGGACGGCTCGGCAGAATGAGCTGGGAACAGTACAAAGAGTTTATCGAAGAGATAATTCATATCATTTATGCTCACGACGAAACCGTTATCCCTCTCGTAGGCGGATTTGACTGGGCATACAATCTCAGCCATATTAAAGATAACCCGATCGACTTTCCCGGGGTTGCATACGTCACCCATCCGTATCCGCAGAAACGCGAGCCGCCCTGGGAAGAAAAGTGGGAAGAGGATTTTGGATTTGCCGCAAACATGTATCCGATCTTTGCCACCGAGTTCGGTTTTATGAGCGAAGATGGACCGGGTGCACATATTCCCGTCATCGGTGATGAGGCGTACGGAGAAGCGATAATAAACTATTTTAATAAAAAAGGAATATCTTGGACTGCCTGGGTGTTCGATCCGCTCTGGTCGCCGCAGCTCATTGAAGATTGGAACTTCACCCCAACCCGGCAGGGGCGTTTTTTTAAAGAGAAGATGAAAGAATTAAATAATTGAGAACGGGGAGTTATTAAGTATCAACTATACAGCTTTTGATAAAAAAATATTATATTGTATATGATAATCTGATTATCTATACCGATAGCAATGATGCGGATTGGAAATGAGGGGGTATATATGCGAATGTATCTGTTATTATTATTATTTATCTTCATATACGGCTGTGCTACAACGATAGATACCCTTCCCGATAGGGCTGCACCTAGGATTATCAGTCTGACATCACTCCCTCCTCTTACGATGACCGGACATACCGGACAGACAGAATTCAAAGCATTTTTCTATATTTTACATGATGGATCGGTGGAGGAAATACGGTTAGAGAAATCAAGCGGTGACGCATATTGGGACACTGTGGTAGTGGACTCGATGAAACAGTGGCGTTTTACGCCGTTGTCCGCAAACAGCCATCTCCGTGGTCAATGGGTTGAGTACAAAATACGCGTTATCCTGGAAGAGCCCATCTGGAGACAACTCGGGGAACTTGTCGCACATACAAAAAATGAAGCAGATTCTCTCTATATGCTGATGAGGGAGGGAGCGGACTTCTATTCGATCGCATCCCAGAAACGGAAGGATACAAACGACAAGATCGGCAAATATCTCGGTACCGTCGACATACTCCGATATCCCGAACACGTTCGAAACGAATTACGCAAATTGCGGGCCGGACAATGTACAACTCCCATACCGGTCGGTAACCATTATGTGATCTATAAAAGATTTAAAGAGGATATATAACGCCGGTATACGCCGAGATAATGATTACTATCCGGGGGAATCGGTACGGATTAAAAGTCAGGGTGCTTCCGAACCGCGTGTCCGGTTATTCATCTGATCGATCTTGCCATTGTAGTTATCTTTTTTGTACAGCAACTTCTGAGGAGCATTAAAATTACTATTTCTTATGGAAAGCCCTGAACCTTTTTTAATATAGAAAACCTCTTCACCTGATCTGGGAGCACCGGCCCGAATATTATCAAATGTGATATCCTTGAAATCCTCAAGCCATATTCCGTACCTGAAAAATGGGTGCATGCCGGCTTCCCAACTGATAACCGTATTCCTGATCTGAACACCATCCACATATTTCATAAATATACCGGGGATGTCGTGAGCAAAGATATTCTTGTATATTTCAACTGTTGGGCGCAGATCAAAGTTACCGCCGTACTCATCCTGGAGGTTTCCATTCCGAAGGTGCAGCCGTAGACCATCTATGGTTATATCAGAAATGGAACCTTCCTCAGTTCCGTACATCAGGATGCCGTTCTCTCCGATTGCATTGATGTTTTTGAATCGAACATTTTGAATAGTCCCGAGGCGATTCTCAGGTATAGCCCCTTCGATAACCGAGATATGTATGGGTTCGCCGTTTCCCCACCAGTCGCCGGTATGGAGACGGGTTTCAATTGAGATGTCGGAAAAGGAGACATTTTCTATCGACCCATCCTGATGCGCGAAGATACCGATACCGCGGTTAGAATCGTAAATGGTGATATTACTGAACGAGTAATTCCTCAAGTCGTTCTGATCAATACCGCCAACCCGTATGCCGCTTGAACGCGACTGTAGCAGACAATTGCTGACAACTACATTCTCCGATATATGGCGGATATCCCGATACCCCGGCAGTTCGTGGTGTACGCTGTAACCTGAGAAAGCCAGCGCATCATCTCCGCCCCTGATATCGCAATTAGAAATAGAAATGTTCCTCGAGGAGGTGCAGTTGATCCCATCGGCATTCGCCATGAGAAGACTGTTTCTGATACGGACACCGCTGATGATGACACCGTCACAATCGGCAATATGAACAGCCCAGAATGGTGAATCTTTTATGGTGATATTTTCAATCCTTATATTTTCACCTTGTGAAAACAATATCGTCTGGTAGGGGCGTTTATGCTCAAAAGGAACGACAGGCCCGTCCTGAATCCCTTGCAGAGTATCGAGATAGGCCAATCCCTGTCTTGTCGTCCGCTTAATCTCTTCCGGTAAATCCTTTACACGGTCAGCATAAACGAATGATCGCCCGTTACCATCGATGGTGCCGTACCCGGTTATCGCCACACCATTGACGTCCTGCGCGAAGATCATGCCCAATTGTGTGCCGTTCTCATATAGCGAATAATCCTCCAGATTAGACGAACCGAGTAAAACAGCTCCGTTTTCAAGATGCAGAGTAATATTTGATTTGAGAAACAGGGTACCTGTCTTAAACACCCCTGCCGGTACATTGACAATACCGCCTCCGTCTTCAGCACGGGAATTTATTGCACGTTGAATCGCTGCGGTATTCACAGTGACGCCCCCGGGTTTAGCACCAAATGCCGTAATATCCGAGTATGGTACTTGAGCCTGAAGTACCTGGGTACAAAATATCCATATTAATGCAATCGCAGCCCCCTGCATTTTCACATTTTTTCTTTCCATAATTAGTACCCTGTATCGATTAGTGAATTCATCTCTTGTACAAATCGGGTAAGTCATCCTCAAACAACACAAAAGAATGCTCTTTAAACCGTATGAAATCCCCGGCACTTATCTGTCCCGGATACGGAGCGTAATAGTGATTCTGCCGGTCGGTCTCCATGTTTGCATTTCGCCAGACGAGGACCCACGATATCTCCCGTGTGATCTCATTGGCGAGAATGCCTGCCAGAAGTGTTTCAGTCCAGAATTCCGGATCGGGTATTGCCTCTAATCCGGCTTCGGTCAACGCAGCGAGTTTATTCTTCTCACGTGCTATCTCAACGGTATATTCCAGACTACGTATGAATTGCCCGAACTGTTCAGGGGCAGGCGTCTCGTTTGCCGGATGACCGAGATCCCAGTAATTATCGATGCCGATTATATCGACATATTTGTCGCCGGGATATCCCCACAGAAAATCCTCTCTGAAGTTATCAAGATCGATCCTGCTGCGGTCGGGAGAGATTGCGTAGAGAAGATTGTGAACATTCTTTTCATCACGCAGATACTCAATGGTAAATTGCCAGAGCGTAATAAAATCTTCTTCGGATGTAAATGCCTTACACCACCAGAACCAGTCGCCGTTGTGTTCGTGAAACGGACGAAAAATGACCGGAATAAGTTCTCCGTCAGGTTCTGCGGTTAAACTGTTGAGGAACAAAGCAAGAGTATCGAGTTGATCCCTGTAATACTCGTGGCGATCTCCGCCGGGCAGTATAGCATATACTGCGGGAGTCGTATCGTAGAAGTTTCGTCCGGTAACGGGATTCCACATATGCCAGGACATGGTGATAACACCTCCGCGACTATATCCCTCGCGGATCCAGCTGCGGAGCCGGTTACTCTGCGCTTCATAACGGGGTGGGTCGGTGCTTATAGCAGGTAAAATATAGTGTGCATCCCATCCGTAAACTGCCGGGAAGGAACCCGTGACGTCTTTTACGTCCGAACGATTCGGATCGCCCCTCCAGTGCACGCCGTATGCAAGCGTATTTTGATGTCCGAAGAGTACGGCATCCGGCGCGATATGCATGAGATTTCTATAAAGATTCCGGGTTTCTTTTGTTGCGTTCGTATCGACCAATCCAATGTCCATATCACGGCTGCAGGAAATAAACAGTGTTATAATAATAAATATCGTTAATAAAAGCCTGAGTGTACTCATGAGTTCTCCGTATGTTCTTCATTTCGTCGTTTCATCAATTCCGCGGTAATCTCTTTCATCGTCGTATCATCCAGTTTATAGTTATATATGAAGATGACACACAACAACGCACCTATACCGGCAAAAACACTGATGAGCAAACGAATACCAAGTACCGAAAGATCGCTCTGTTCAACACCGGGCTGATACGCAAAGGCTGCAAGTATCCAACCGCTGAATGCACCGCCGAGGGTCCAGCCGAATTTCTGCGACATGGATGACGAGGAGAAAATCAATCCGGTCGCTCTGCGGTTATTCTTCCACTCCGAATAATCGGCTATGTCGGCAAAGATCGACCAGATTATCGGCAGGTTAATGCCTGTTGTAACGCCAATGATAAAATTAAGCAGGAACATCAGTTCAACCTGATACGGCAGGATGAAATACAGGCAAAAGCTGAGTATGGTCGTTGCGATCATGGCCGTCAGGAAGGTTCTCCGCTTACCGAATCGTTTGGCAACCGGTTTGGCAAACAATACCCCGACAATATTGGCAGCCAGCCATAGAGACATATATGTCGATACGAGTGCAGACTGACCGACCGTGCCAAATAACACCACATCCTGTACACCAACATAGTATCGAAAATAAAATATCATCGCCGCTTCACGCAATGAATTAAATATCAGGAACGAAATATTTGCCGCAACCATGATCAGCCAGGGCACATTGTTAATGATATCCTTTAAATCGTCTTTAAGCTTATTCCGCTGAACCGGCGGACGCAACCGTTCTTTCGTACCGGTAAAAGTCAAAATAAACAACACGGCAGCTAAAACCGAATAGATGGCAATTGTCAGCTGATACCCCACGGCACTATCCAGTCCGTTGCCGAAATACTCGATCAAATACGTTGCCGTTGCAGTGACGAATAATCCGCCGCCGAATGCACCGAGGAATCTGAACGAGGCTAAAGAAGTGCGCTCTACCGTATTGGCGGACATAACTCCCATCAATGCCGCGTATGGAACATTTACCGCCGTGTAGACCATCATCATTAAGGTATAGGTAACATAAGCATAAATAATTTTGCCCGTTGCACTCAGATCCGGAGACGAGAATGTTAAGATACCGATGATAGCAAAGGGTACCGCGACAAACAGAAGATACGGGCGGAATTTCCCCCAGCGTGTTTTTGTCCGGTCGGCAATCAATCCCATGATCGGATCGTTCGCGCTGTCCCATATCCTTGTAACCAAAAACATAGTCCCGACCGCGGCGGCAGATATACCGATAACATCCGTGTAGAAAAAAAGCAGGAACATCGAGAAAAGTTTCCAGAACATGGAAGATGCAAAATCGCCCGCTCCGTATGCGACTTTTTCTCTCAGTTTGAGCGGCATTTGTTCAATTCTGTTATTCATCATCTTTGCCAATATTTATTTTCGGATACTTGAATTATGTAATAAAATTTACTGTTCAACGTCGAGCAGTTTAAACCGTATCTTCTGATCGCCGACAAATATCGTAAAATACCCTTCCTCAAGAATTCTATTCCCTGCACTATCAGGATGCCATAAGTGCTTATCGGGAATTATTTCAAAACTGAATTCCCTCTTTTCACCCGGTTTCAGTGATTGCTTTTCGAAATGTTTCAACATCCTGACCGGTCTTGTAATTCGGGATACTTCATTATGGATATACCACAATACCGTTTCACTCCCCTCTCTTTCACCCGTATTTTCCAACGCGACGGTTGCTGTAATCGATCCGTTTTTTGCCAGGCATGTATCGCTTACCATGAGATTGTTATAATCAAATGTTGTATAACTGAGTCCTTCACCGAACCTGCTTAACCAAACGGTATATTCGGGATCATAGAGAAAAGATCTTCCGATGAAATTTTTATGATTATAAGGATACCAGACTGAAGGATATCGCGGATACGAAAAAGGCAGTTTACCGCTCGGGTTCACTTCGCCGCTCAATACACCGGTTATGGCTTGCGCAGCATGTGTTCCCGCCAGTCCTACCCAGATAAACGCGTCAATTTCATCGTATAGACCGGTAAGAAGCCGGGGTCTGCCCGCTATCATCAAAACGACAACCGGTTTTCCGGTATCGAGTGCAGCGCGAATGATGATCTTCTCATCTTCATCCAGATTTAGATCTGCGATATCTCCGTATCCTTCTGCATACGGCGGTTCTCCGGTCGCAACGACTATATAATCAGCATCATTCGATAACGTCTGTATATCATCTGTCGATACCGCAAGGACCACGTTAAATTTTTGCTGTAATCCTTCAAATATAGTCGGCATCTCTTCGGGGAATAAGATATCGTCTCCCGGTATCCATTCATATGTCCATCCGCCGGTCAATCCGCGTTTGTTATTCGCATTCATTCCGGTCAGTACAATTTTACTATCCGGACTGATGGGAAGCAAAGCTTTATCGTTTTTCATTAATACAAGCGACTCGCGTGCAGCGTTCAATGCTACCTTCTGATGTTCCGTATATCCGATACGATCGAACCGGTCATTGCGCGGAAAAGGATAATCGAAGAGACCGAGCTGCAGCTTTAAACGCAGAATTCTTGCGACAGAAAGATCGATGCGTTCTTCCGATATGCGCCCCTCCTGTACAAGTCCGATCAACAACGGATGAAAAGAAGGATCGTACGGTGCCATCGACACATCGATACCTGTTTGAACAGCGACAAATACTGCTTCTTTCAGATTTTCCACGACATTATGGTACGTCCATAACCGCTCTACATCCTCCCAGTCGGTAACAACGACACCGGTAAACCCCATCTGATCCCGAAGCAATCCGGTCAGCAGTTTATACGATGCATGGACGGGTTCGCTATTCACTTCACCGCCCTGTATCATCACCGTATGCGCTCCTGCATCGATTGTTGCCTGAAACGGAGGAACGTGGAATTCCTGCAGTGTTTGATCGGAAATATCTGCCGGGGTTCGGTCCCATCCCGAGACCGGATCGGAATATCCGATAAAGTGTTTCGGTGTAGCCGCTTGTCGGTATGGCTGTATCCCTTCGTTTTGCTGCAATCCTCTAACAAAAGCTGCACCCAACAATCCGGCAAGATAAGGATCTTCGCCGGCTGTTTCGTAGAGCCGCGGAAACGCAGGGTTTCGGCCAAGATCCATAATCGGTGCAAAAATCCAATGATGTCCGAGATCGGCGGACTCCAAACCGGTTATCCTCCCCATTTCATGAGCGTATTCAGGACGAAACGTGGCTGCAATATTTATCATGTGCGGAAATATCGTACCGCCGGAAATATAATTGGCACCATGGATGTGATCGATGCCGTAGATGACGGGAATCTTTAACCGATGGTTTTTAAGATTCAATTCCTGAATCTGTAATGAGAATGCATACCATTGTGCCGGAGGTACGGCTATTCCGTTCAAGAAACTGCCGACATGATATTCGTTAATAAAATACAAAAACTTTTCCACGTCGACTCTCGGCAGATTGGAATACCGAGCATCATCCGGCCGGTTAATTTCAGAGATATTTATCATCAACATTTGCCCGACTTTTTCCGCGAGTGTCATTTCGCCAAGAAGATGGTCGATACGTTGTTCGATGATTTCGTCATCCGAGCGTTCGAACTCCCTGCGTTCACGGTCGGTCAGTGATCCTGATAACTCTCCTGCAAGTACATGCGGAATGGTATGAGGACTGAATCCTACTGTTAGACACATCAATACAACCGATATAATGAATTTCATGTTGCAGGTCTTTCAGTTTACTTTATGCAATAATCATCAATTTGTTTTCATTGCTTCAGTATCAGGAATGATGAGGATAGTATACATATAATAATGCATAGTTTTAAAAGATAAGGGTAAAGTCCCGGACATTTTTATGTTGAAGGTGATAGAACGTTCGATGTTCTCTTTAGAATTTCCATACATGCGCGGGCAGTGTGGTACGGACACTTCCACGGCCCGATTTTATCTTCGTCTAGATACGGTTTACCACCCTGTGTAATTCTGAAAAACCAATCCCCGTATTGATGATCTTTTACCTTATCTTTTGTATATGTCCATATTTGCACAGCAGCGTGTAAAAACTCTTCATTGCCTGTCTTTTGATAGGCATCATACAAACCGACAATCGCTTCAGCCTGAACCCACCAGTGTTTATCGGTGTCGATCACCTGTCCGCTTTTCCCCTGATAGAATACCCCGCCAAACACTTGATCGATTCCTTCATGTGTCGTCGCTTGAGCGATCTCCGCTGCCAGGCTATTTGTTGTTTCGATCAGGTCGTTGTCATCAACCATATGCGCCGCTTCTGAAATCAGCCAGCTTGCCTCGATGTCGTGACCGTAAGAATATGTGGTCTCTACGACATTCCACTGTTCATCGAAGAAAGGGAAGAAATGATGGTTTTCTGAATCATACATCGGACCGATAAAAAGTTCAATAAGCATCTTCAGGCGATCGCACAGCGTTTCGTCGGGCCATATACGATAAAGGTTCGTGAAAGCTTCGAGCAGGTGAAGATGAGTATTCATACTTCTTTTCACGACAATCTTTTCATCACTTAGTTTCGCATCGGATAATGGTTCCCAGGTCCGATCGAACGCCTCACGGTACCCTTTATTCTCACGATCAAGAGCATGCTTCTCCAGATATGAGAAAAAATCTATTGAACGGTTTAACGCGGATGTATTCCCGGTAGCCCGATAATATTCGCTGTATCCATACAATGCGAATGCCTGGGCATAGTTATGTTTTTTGGTATCGACCGGTGTACCTGTACGGTCCAGCATCCAGTATACTCCGCCATGGCTCCTGTCCCAGAATTTGTCTTCACAATAGCTAAAAGCATTATCTGCTACAGAAGAATATCTGCTATCGCCAAAAAGCCGGTAAGCCGCGGCAAAGGTCCACAGCATCCGCGAATTCAAAATCGCAGATTTGTGTGCGTTTTGTACCGGCTGATTCAACCGATTTACGCGACCGTAAAAACCCCCGTTTGTGTTATCAATTGCATGGACCATCCAGAATTCAAGGATATGGTTGCGCAATTCATTATCGAGTTCTTTGCGCAGCTTTACCGGTAGCTCAGACGAATTCATTCATCTACCTTTTTCAGTATTTCCAGATTACTTTTAATCAGACCATATCGTTGCTCCACGCATGCTGCTGACCGCAGTAGATCGCATGGTGTGTTGTACACATAATCCAAGAGCTTCTCAACTGTTGAAGTTGCAACGTGTATTCGTGTGTCGGATGATGCATAGTAAATAAAAACCGTTCCATCGCTATCCGTTATCCATCCGTTTGAAAAAACAACATTGGAAACATCGCCGACACGCTCGTCTCCCCGGGGTCCGATAAAGAGTCCCGCAGGCTGTTTAATCACTTTATCGGGTTGTTGCAAATCGGTCAGGAATATATACAACACATATCGAAGTCCGGCAGCTGTGCCCCGTACACCATGGGCACAATGTAACCATCCTTTATCGGTTTTTATCGGTGGAGGCCCCTGTCCGTTTTTTACCTCTTTAATAGTATGATATACACGGTTATCGATAATGCTTTCTTCACGGACAACGGGGTTTTCAATGTCATCACATAATGCCCAACCGATCCCGCCTCCTTTTCCTGCTTCAATAAAATCATCCTGCGGTCGTGTATAAAACGCGTATTTTCCGTCGATGAACTCGGGATGAAGCACAACATTTCGCTGTTGTTTTGAGGGCGTTTTTAAATCCGGAAGCCGCTGCCATTTGATTAAATCATGCGTGCGGGCAATTCCTGCCTGGGCAACTGCGCTCGATGTATCGTGCGGTAGGGCAGCGGGGTCTTTCCGTTCGGTACAGAAGACTCCGTATATCCAGCCATCTTCATGTTCCGTCAGCCGGATATCATATACATTTATATCGGGGTTTTCGGTTTCGGGCATTCGTATTGGATAATCGCGAAACCTGAAGTTATCAATCCCGTTCGGACTTTCTGCTGCGGCAAAGAATGACTTCCTGTCCGCACCTTCAACACGGGCAATCAGCACATATTTCCCTTTAAATTTAATAGCACCGGGATTGAACACTGCGTTGATCCCCATCCGTTCCAAAAAATGCGGATTTGTTTCGGGGTTATAATCGTACCGCCAAAAGAGGGGTGTGTGATCGGCAGTTAATACCGGATATTTATATCGAACAAAGATACCGTTACCGTCGGAGATTGATGGATTTTTCCGGTCTAATAAATCCCGGTGAGAAGATTCAAGTTCTGAACATCTTCGTGTAAAAACATTATGTACATTTGTATCTTGCATCGTTTTTAGAGGGTGATTCTTTTTATAAGGAAAAAACGTTCATTGTAGATAAAAAATAGGGGAAGGAAGAGATTCCTTCCCCCATTCATGAAAAGACATCCGGCCTTATTTGAGAAATACCATTTTCTTTATTTCAGTGAAGTTACCGGCTTCAAGTCTGTAGAAGTAGACTCCACTTGCCAGAGAAGAAGCATCGAATACTACGCGATACGTACCGGGGTTCTGGACTTCATTGACCAGGGTTCTTACTTCCTGACCCAGGACATTATAGATTTTCAATACCACATTTTCGACTTGTCCTATCCTGTACTGAATCGTCGTTGAAGGGTTGAACGGATTCGGGAAATTCTGATCCAGATTAAAGGTATGCGGAATCCCTCCATCATCCCATGGTACCGATACACCGATGACTTTTACTAACTGGACTAAATCGACATGTACATTTTGGCCGCTTAAGGTTATCTCCTGAACACCTTCGGTTAACCAGAATACACTGCTCATTTGGGAGAGAATATCCATCACACCCTCTTCACCGGTGTACTCTATTGTACCGACCTTGGTTCCGCCGACAAGAATTTCGCCCGTCTGGGTACCTGCAGGGGCCTGATAGAAGACGTTCAGGGCATAGTTTTCAGTTTCGGGTACATTGAAGTTCCATGTAATGGTGCCGCCGCTCTTCAAATCCACGCTCTTGAAGCCGCTGGGCGGAGGACCAAATTCGCTTATGATCTGGACAATCTCAAATTCGGTTACATTCATAGACGATAATTGATGAACGACATTATCGTTCACCAATACCTGTACCATAAGGAATTCCTGCCATCCCCAGGAGTGTGCGATCTGAAGAGTATGTGTACCGGCCTCCAACTCGAGTGCATCGGCTCCCTCGATGAGATCATCCTGGGTAATACGATAATCTTTCCATACTTCCTCTTCAAGATCAAACCACATAAATTCACCAAAACCTGCATCATTCCGCAATCCGACGTTGTTTACTCTCACATGCTGACCGCGCATCGCATCCTGACTTCTGGTGGTAATGATTAAATCTATGGTTGCCGCGTCTTCCAGATCAAACTCCCAGCGCATAAACCCGCCGCCCTCCATACGGAAGTGGGGAATAACGACCGGGCTGATCAGTTGCACTAAATCAAATTCGGTAACATTACCTGAATTTAACGTATGTACGACGGTACCATTGACAAGAACCTGTACCTGGAGAAATTCCTGCCATCCCCAGGAGGGTGAAAGCCTAATAGTATTCAGGCCTGCGTCCAGGTCTAAAGCATCGGCTCCCTCGATGAGATCGTCCTTCGTAATTTGGTAATCCTGCCATTCCTCCGGATCAAGATCAAACCACATGAACTCACCGAAACCGGCATCATTTCGTAACCCGACGTCGTTCACTCTTACGTGCTGACCGCGCATTGCATCCTGGCTTCTGGTGGTGATGATTAAATCTACGGTTGCGGCTTCATCCATTTCAAATTCCCATCGAATGAATCCGCCGCCTTCCATCTTGAAGTATGGCAATTCTCCGCCGAACTCAACGATTTCCGCTTCACCACCGAGCACTCCGTCTTCGGCTTCTACCGTGCTTTCCACCACAAGCGTCGGGACATCAATCAACGCGTGTAAATCCGTTATGAACTGTTCTTTATTTGCCTCGAATGTTGCTTTCTGTGCCGGGAACCAGTTAAGATCGCCAAGTGGCAACCCATCTGTACCTGCAGTAAGAAGATTAGCATCTGTATATGAAAAATCTTCGGGCAGCGGCCAGGTAACTCCCGTATGGAGTACGTCACCCGTTATTGGATGCTCGGGAAGCATCCAGAAATACGGTTCCGCATTGGCGGGAGTTGTACGCACTTTTGAAATATAATCCCACATCGCATTGAATTGAGCATCATCGAAGTATGTCGGGAAATTCGGTCTCTGCGGAAGCCATACGGTATCCTGGACAATCATTCCGTCGTATGTGTCGAAATAATCCTCCTTAACCGGAGTAGTAAGGAAGTATGCGCGAACTATATCGTTGCCGTAAAAATCCAAAAATTTCGGGTCGAGCCATGCATAATTATTGGCAAAGAGGATTTTGCGACCTGCCTCAGGTCCGTATTTGGTGGGTAATGCACCGACACCCATCATTCCACCGTGAACCGACCTTGGATCACGATCGGGTGGAAAATCTGCTGCATCTTCGCCATGCCACCAGCTATTGATGATGAGATTGTTTGCCACATAGGCATTTCGCCACCAGCTGCCGGTAAGGAAATTGCGTCCAATATTCACGAGAGTGTTGCGATTGAATCTGAAATATTTTGCCGCACCTCCCTCAACCTGAACTGCCGTAAAATTGACCAGGAAAAAGGTGTTATTCTCGACAATAACCGTATCCTGATCATTCCATGCCGAAAATCCCCGACCGGTCCACTTTTGATTATCGGCAACCGGAATGAGATTACGAAAAACGTTGTTGGTCATAATGATGGTGTTATTCGCACCGTCCCATGCCGGAATCGCAAAGTTTGCGCGTTCAAAGATAACGTTGTCTATAACCTGACGACCGTTGCTCCCGGTGATTCGAATCGGTTGGTACGATCCCTGATCTCCTGTATCGTCATTTCCTAATATATAAAGATTTTTAAGCGTCAAATCGTTTCCTACGGTAATCATTCTCCCTGCAACCGAACCATCCTCTCTTCGATACATCTGAAGAATAGGCGGGTGTTCAAACTCCTCTACACCGGCTTGTTCTCCCACTAAGCGCAGGTGAAAATCCGGTGCCTCGATGCTTTCCGTATTAATGTAGAACCCTCCCTGCAGCAGCTTATAGACACGGCCTTCAGGTCTGTTCGTATCTTCTTCAATAGCAGTGAGAAGCGCATTGATAATAATCTCTTCCGCATTATCATCCCACCACTGAACGACAAGAGTGTCGTTCTGCGCTACCGCCTGCACCGGTAAAAACCAGACGCAAAAGATCAGCGCGATCGAAAGGTAAAAAATATTTGTTTTGTAAAGGTGTGCCATGGTTGTAACCTCCTGCCTATATTATTGTATCGGGTTGATTAATTGATTAATGAGTATTTCTCCGGTTATTTCATTACAGATAATTAAAAATTGTATCGTATACCTACATCCATAGTAAAGCCATAGTACTCCGTATATGTCGGCTGTAGCAATGCAGCTCCCCTGAAATTCCTGTCCGGTCTGTTATTCAGATTGCTGAAATTTGAGAATATTTGAACTCCGTATCCGACTTTTTGGCGGACTGAAAAATCCCATCTGGCATAATCACCTGCAAAGTGATCATATTCAGGATAGACATCTATATACGCTACCCTGTCAGTCTGGAACAAATAAGATAAACGCGCAGAAAACCCTTTATAATCATATCCAATCGTTGCATTAAATATATGTGCGGCCTGATCCGGCATACGTGTTGTCCGGGTTGTGTCAATAAGTTCATAGCCAAAAATATTCGGACGTCGAATCAGAATCCTCTTCATAAAAAATTGTTGTTTTTCCATCTCCGACCAGATCCGGGTATAATTAAGGTTGAATACTAATCCCTGTAACGGTGACGGCAAATACCAGAAATTCGTCTGCCAATCGATTTCAAATCCTTTGTATGTCGAAGGATATGGATTATTCATGTATGTATCGACCTGCGGTTGCGACCGTCTATACCAGGACTCCGGTATGTTCATTCCCGGGAGTGGTTCAATGAATCCCCATGAAAGATAATACCTGGTTTGAAATATTAAATCTTTTACATTCTTCTGGAATCCCGACAGGGTAAACAGACCGATATGTTTCTGGTAAACCGAGATAGCGGCATCATAATTAATGGAGTGTGAGGGTTTTAACTCAGCATTTGCCGCGCGGGCATATGTACCCCAGTTGTTCATTTGTGTAATCGGTGCATAGTGCATATAATCCGGCCGGGTGAGCGTTTCGGTCCGGGCAAGCCGTAGTTGCAGCCAATTTGCAGGACGAATGATAGCATGAAGCATCGGTAGGAAGAATTCGTTATCGCGTTCGTTCGTTACCTCTTCATAATCGGCGGGCGGTTGTTCCTGCATCGCAACGATCACTTCCCTGAATCTTTGTCCGTTGTACTTTGAATAATCATATTCATATCGGATACCGGGGATGAATGTAATGTAGCGCCCGTAATTTATTTCAGCCATAATGTATCCGGCCCGGTACCTTTCGATACCGTCATAGTCGCGTCCGAGCGATCCCATTGAAAATTCCCGCCAGTGTGCAGAGATTGTGTCTGCATCGGGGGAATAAAATTGCATGAGATAGTCCGTCATTTGCTTCATCATTGCCGGATTAATTGCAAATCCAAGAGAATAGTTACCATCGAGAAAATCTGTACGATTGTAATTATCCAGGAATACCGAGATAGGAAGCCCCCCATACCGCCGGACCGCTTCATCAATTCCCCACTCCGGAAAACGTTCATTCAGGCGGCGTAAAGTAATATTCGGATCGGGACTATTCCCGTACTGGAATGCGGTACGACCACGTAACGTCTCATCATTCAAACGGTCTAACCATTGGAATTTCGCACCGGTTTTAATATATCCGTCGATTCTGTCACCGAGAAAGAACCGAAACAGCATATTCGCTTGCGCCGCAGATCGATTCTCTTCACGCTTTATATCCGAAAGTGTAATTTCCTGTAACCAGGTTCGTTCCTCATTTATAATCCTGTTCCTGAGTACGTCACTCGGATGTGTCCCCGGAACAATGATGAATTCCTCATTCAGCGGCGCGGGTTCTTCGACAAATATCCATTGCCGCCTGTCCGGATTGTTTGTTCGTGTCGCCGACATCGAAAGGCTCGCATCATAACTTATCCAGCGCCGATCCTGTTCAAAGCCAAGTGCACCGGTATAGATCGATGTATTACCGTCTTCGCTTACCAGGTCAAACCGATGCCGTTCATCGGGGCGATGTTGATATCGGTTGGTACGCACCAGGCCGTCCCATCCTAATTGGTTATAGAAGGAATTTAAGGTGATTTTTCCGTGCGGTATTCGATAATCAAGATATATACTTCCTCCCGATCGTCCCCGATTCAGGTTTTCCTCTCTCAAATCTATTTCACGTATTATAATCTGCCGCTCTCCTGTAATCGGATCTTCCCTCTCACGATATTGTCCTGCGAACTTGTCTGCACTTCTGTCGTAATCATCGAGATTAATATTCAGAATCATTCCGAGACGATTGTTAAAGAACCTGTTGCTTATACTTCCGGTAATATTATAATTGCCGTAATAATCCTGAAGACGATTATATCCGCCGAGAAGCGAAAAGCTAACCTGCATATTTTCGGGTGCTTCCCGTAATCTCAGATCGACCGTACCACCAAGCACGTCGGCATCCATATCTGCCATAGGGGCTTTCATCACTTCGATGCCGGCAAGCATATTCGAGGAAATAAGGGAAAGATCTACACTGCGGTCATCCGCACCGGTAGACGGAAGGCGAACCCCGTTCACCGTTATAACATTATACTTCGGTGAAAGTCCCCTGATTGATATCTTATTTGCCTCTCCGCCAACCCGATGGATCGAAACACCGGGCAACCGGCCTATCGATTCAGCTGCGTTTACATCGGGTAATTCACGGATACGATCTGCCGATACAATGTTTGTAATAGTATTCGACGCAAGTTGTCGATTGATTGCGTCGACCTGACCCCGTGCCTGAGCACTGATGACCACTTCGTCCAATGTAACCCCCATCCATTCCAGGGTCACTGTTACTTCCGTTACCCGACCGGCAGATACGATAACTTCAATATCATCCGCTCGTTTATAACCAATATAGGAAACAACCAAGGTATGGGTACCGACAGGTGCACGAGGTATCGTAAATTCACCGCTCAGTGTCGCCGCTGCACCGATATGAGTTCCAGCAATTATTATATTCGCTCCGGGTAAAGGATCCCCTGTTGCTTTATCGACAACTACACCCGATATAATACCGGTTTGTCCATACACCACTTGACTTATGACAATAAAGAGGACAGCGAGGGCTAAAAAAGATTTTAAGTGTACAGAGCTCATAATTTCTTACCTTAAAATTCGGAGAGTCTGAAGTATTTTATATTTAGGTAAAACTTCTATCTTGTCTGTTTTTTGATTCGGTGTGCAGCCCGGAATAATATTTAAACAGCGATAACCGTGAAAATTGCGTAATTTCACAGACAAGTAAATCATTAATCAAATTGATTGATTAACTATATAGCTTATTTAATAAATTAAATTGAAAAAGTCAAGACTTGTTGGATATTTCTTTTAACTTCACGGATAGGATTTTGTCCGACATACTCCACACAGAAGGCAAATACCATTGGAATAGCTAACAACTTGTACTCCCTATGAGTACCCTCTTTCCCTGGCTTCTTCGAGGATTGTTTCGGTGGCGGTTGCACCGCATCGGGTTACCCCGAGTTCGCGGACGCGTAACAGCTGATCGAGCACCCGTATACCGCCTGCCGCTTTTATCTGAACTTCCGGAGCGCTGTGTTTGCGCATCAGCTTGAGTACTTGCTCCGTTGCCCCCTTGTAGTTATAATCACCGCCGGGTTGTTTGACAAAACCATACCCCGATGATGTTTTAACAAAGGCAGCTTTCGCTTCGGAACAGATTTCGCAAAGTCTTTTAATCTGACTATCGTTCAGATAATCGGTTTCAAATATAACTTTTAGGAGCGTGTTGTTATTGATACATATTTCATTCACTGCTGCGATATCGGTAAAGACAAACTCCCAATCGCCTCCCATTGCTTTGCCGATGTTGATTACCATATCTATTTCGGACGCCCCGTCATGTATAGCTTGCATCGTTTCGGCTACTTTTATGGCAGTTGTACTGTTGCCGTGCGGAAATCCAATAACCGAACATATTCCCACAGTAGAACCTTTCAATGCTTCTGAGCACATTGCTACTGCATACGGTTTAACGCACACCGTAGCTATAATATAGCGTTTCGCAATTTCGCATCCGGCTCGTATTTCATCATCGGTCATCGTCGGATGCAGGAGCGAGTGGTCGATCTGATGAGAACCGATCATAATAGTATATCAATAAAATCAATATACGACTATTATTTCCGCATGAAATAAAAAATCTTTCAGAATACCTCATTATACTTCTTTATGTATTCTATCACGTCATCAACCTGGCAAAATGCAATCGCCGTATAGGTATCGGCAGCTCCGTAATAAATTGCTATGCGTCCGGTATCGGCATCAAAAAGGTTCTGACAGGGGAAAACAACGTTGGGTACGAATCCGCTTACTTCATATTGTTCCTCAGGAGTGAGCAGATAATTACCGCACCGATATTTCACTTTTTCGGGCTCATCGATATCCAGGATCACGGCACCGATGCTATACACGAAACCGTTGCACGTATTCGAGACGCCATGATAAAACAACAGCCATCCCTCTGTCGTCTCGATGGGTACCGGGCCTGAACCAATCTTCGTACCTTGCCACCAACCTTTACCGCCCTTGCCCATTACCCATTTGTGGTTGCCCCAATACACCAGGTCGGGGCTTTCGCTTATGAATATATCACCGAAGGGCGTATGTCCGCTGTCGCTCGGACGGCTTAACAATTTGTACATACCATCGATCTTTCGCGGAAACAACACGCCATTACGGTTGAAAGGCATGAGTGGATTAGGAAGACGTATCCACGTTTTCAGGTCATTCGTATAACCCATTCCTATCGAAGCACCGTGCATATCATCGCACCATACGACGTAAAAGGTTTCCTCGATTTTTACAAATCGCGGATCGTATGCGTAACTTACCGGATACGGTTTGCTCTCCCGGTCAATCCATGGAATGACATGGTCGTCGATATCGAAATGAATCCCGTCCCGGCTTCGTCCGAAATGAATATTGGCCCGTCCGTTTTTATGATCGGCTCTGAAAACACCGATAAATGAGCCGTCATGAGGAAGCACTGCACTGTTAAATACCCTCGCGACAGATTCGGTTGGATTCCAGCCGATAACGGGATTTTTACTGTAACGCCACATCGGGGCGATGCTCCCCTTTGGTTTATCCTCCCAGGGGATGTTGGGGAGTGAGGGTCCGATAATTGTTTTCATTGTTTTTTTCTTTTGTGTTTTATTTTGTTTTGTATATTAAATTCTTGTTAATCGTTAATTGTTATTGGTTAATTGTTGTTGCTGCTGAACGCTCCGATTAACAATTAATAATTAATAACCATTAACCAACAACCATTAACATAATAATTGAACATTACATTCATTCAACCAAGATAAGCTACTATCATATTCGTCTCCTTGAGTTTATCCTGATGAATAAAACTCCCCTTTATCACTTCACCATTTATTTCAATTCTCTCTATTCCCTTTTCATTGCGATTGGGATTATGTATCTCGATATTTAAAAAACTGCCTCTAAAGACCCTCTTAATTTTTAATTGTTCCCACTCTTTTGGAATACACGGATCAATTGTAATGCCGTTGTATTCGGGTCTAATACCAAGAATGTATTGCAATCCGGCATAATATGCCCATGCAGCAGCACCTGTCAGCCATGGTAACCGGGATGCACCGTGACGCGGACTATGCTTTCCATGTGCCGATTGACTATAGACATACGGCTCAATTTCCCGTATATCGGCTTTGTTATTATAAGCGGCAGGCATGGTTGATTTATAGTAACTAAATGCCTGTGTGCCGTTTCCCCGTATCGCTTCGGCCATAACAATCCAACCCTGTGTGTGATTGAAGATTGCACCGTTCTCTTTCATACTCTTATTGAAAAGTACCGCCCTGATGACGCTTAATTTCTCTTTCGTATACGGAGGATCGCATATCATAACGCCGTAATCGGTAGCCAGGCGCTCGTGAACAACATTGAGAATTTTTTCCATTCGCTCGCTATCGGCATGTCCGCTGATAACCGACCAGGTTTGCGGATTAAGCCATAAGGAACCCTCATCGTTTTTATGAGAGCCAAACACCAATCCATCTTCACTATACGCTCTGAGATACCACGCACCGTCCCAGGCATGTTCTTCAATGCTTTTTCCAAGTTTTTGCCGGTGTTCCTTTGCCCATGTGCTTTCATCAGGTTTGTTCAATAATTCACTGATCTCAGCATATACTCCCAAAGCATAATAAAGTTGGAGAGCCACAAACACGGTTTCTCCGTTATGTCCCAGCTCAAGACAGTCGTTCCAGTCGGCCAGCAGACCACAGGGTAAGCCGCGAACACCCGACCGCTCAAGGTTGAACCCGATAGCACGTTTTAAATGTCCCAGCACGGTATCTTCTCCCTTATCTGCATAGGGGAGGATTTTATTATAGAAATCGATATCGCCGGTTTCTTTTACATATGCCGGAACCGTATTAAACAACCACATACAATCGTCGGAGCGATATTCAGATTCATCGGGAGCTTTCATCCGACCGGGTCTATGATCGAAGAATTGCACCACGGGCATTGCACCGCCTGTCGATGCCTGACCCGTTATCATTAGTTCCAATCTTTCCCTCGCTTCTTCGGGGAGGATGTGTATTATCCCGAGTATATCCTGTATGGTATCGCGATAGCCATATCCGTCACGTTCACCGGCATAGACAAGACTTGCCGCTCTCGACCATGCGAATGTAATGAGGCAGTTATACGCACTCCACATATTTATCATACTATTCAAATCAGAATCGGGAGTGTCGACGATAAAACTATTAAGACGTGAGTGCCAGTAGGATACGAGTTCAGTAAAGCGTGTTTTTACCAGATTTAGATCGGATGCTTCCTGAACTGCTTTCTTACCGGAAGAATCCGCATTTCCAATACCCATCACCACGACAAATTCCGTGCTCTCACCGGGGTCGAGTTCTATATCGATTTGCAGGGTACCACAACCATTATCGCCTATGGCAACCGATTGAGAGCACTCACCCTTCTCCACGGCGATGGGGTTTGCGTAATCGCGGTATAAGCCAAGAAATGCCTGCCGATCGGTATCGTAACCGGTTACCTGTGCACCGGCCACACCCAGGAAGGTATATTTTGAAGTTCCCTCATCTACGATATCTTCGTTGTCCGGCGGCAAGTTTACATTTATACCCTGCTCAATAATATTATCCTTGCAGTCCATCTTGATGATGTATTGTGAATACTGCAGATTCACGATGTCCTGATACAGTAACCAGTGATTTGAATACTCGACAAAGGTAAACAATCTGAGCCTTCGTTTTCTATCGCTATCATTGGAGAGTTTACAGAGCCAGTACTCGTAGTCTTTTTCGAGAGGAACAAAGTACGTCGTATCGCTTTTAATATTTGAGTATTCCGATTCTATTATAGTATACGCCGAACCGTGGCGGCATACAGATTTGTATGTATCGAGCGGTTTCCCCACCGGCTGCCACGATGCCGACCAATAATCCTTACTGTCCTTATCGTGGATGTACATGTATCTTCCTGGTTGATCCATCGGGATGGTGTTCGTGCGAAAGCGCATAAATCGGCCTCGCGCAGCGGATTTATAAAAGCTATAACCACCGGCATTATTTGTAATAATTGCACCATACTTTGTCGAACCGAGATAGTTGCTCCATGAGGCCGGAGTCGCAGGATTGGTTATAACATATTCTCTCTTATCATCATCAAAATATCCATACTGCATAATAGACTATCCTGTACCGAATAATAATGTGCTGTTGAATAATTCAAAAAGGTTACGACATATCCACCGACTCCCCGCGTTCCGCCCTTCTTGCTTCAAGCTCGGCAGTCATTTGCTTAACTTTTTCCTCATTTAGAGGATAGGTCAGATATATCGCAAGCGCCAATAAACCGAGTCCCGCAGGGATTATACTGAAGAGGAGGATTAACCCGTGGAGACTCTCGGCAGTTTGAACTACATGAGGTTCAAATCCGACACTCGCCATCAGAGTCAACGCAATATATGCACCTATCGCCCAACCGAATTTTTGAGACATAGTGGATGCCGAAAAGACCAGACCCGTTGCGCGTCTGCCCCGAACCCACTCATTGTAATCTGCTGTATCGGCATACATAGCCCAGAGTAAAACACTCAGCGGACCTCCTGTCATAGAACCGATTATCTGCAGTAGATATATTATGGGCAGCTGATCGGCTGTAAGGAAGTATAGCGATCCCGTACTGAAGATCGATACGAGAAAGAATGTTATAAACGTTTTCTTTTTGCCAAGTTTTTTCGATACCCACAATACTACAAGGACGCCTAATAATGAAGAAAGCTGACCGATGGTATTGTACGCCGAGACGAGCACTTCAAAACTATAGGTGCGTGTTTCAAAAAACGGAAGACTGAGCTCCTGGACACCTATATAATATCTGAAATAATGCGCCGTTACACTGCTGCGGACGGCAACGAAAAGAATAAACGTGATTGTTGTGATGAGAAGAATAACCCACGGCTTGTTGGTTATCAATTCGTGAATATCTTTCTTTATAGAAGACTGCTGTGATTTCGGGGGGAGGACTCTTTCACGTGTTCCCTTAAAGGCAATAAGGAAAAACACTATGGCTGCGATTCCGTAAATCATAAATGAGTATTGCCATCCCTGAGCGACATCATCACCGCCGAGCCATGTGGTCATCGGTAAGAGTGTCGCGGACACAATGATACCGGCGGCAAAAGCAAAAATAAATTTAACCGACGATACCGCTGTCCGGTCCTGAGAGTTCGGTGATATCACACCGAGTAACGCAGTATATGGAATGTTTATTGCCGTATAGAGTACCATGATAAGGATGAACGTACTATAAGCCCATATGATTTTTCCCGTTGTACCAAAATCCGGCACGGTAAAAGCAAGAACACCGGCAACGGCAAACGGCACGCATAACCACAGAAGATACGGTCTGAATTTCCCCCACCGGGTTTTGGTTCTGTCAGCTATTATGCCCATGAGGGGATCATTTATCCCATCGAAAAGGCGAACCACAAGGAACATGGTTGCCGCAATTGAGGCGGGGAGCAAAAATACATCTGTGTAGAAGTAGGTGAAATACAGCATGAATGTTTGCCAGTATAATACCGAGGCAAGATCCCCGAATCCATATGAGATTTTTTCTCTTAGCGGCAATACTTGTTTGGGTTCGTTTACTTGAGTCATATTCTTAGTAATTGAGGGTTAACTTGAAAATGATGGATTAATAAATTGCTTTCTGCCTTCCCGGCAGTTTACGGGTATGACAAACGGATATGAATCGTGTACCATTATCGGTGAGTATTTATTCACTATTTACGGAAAACCGGGTAGTCCATAAATCAAATTGATTAATTAAATAAATTGTAAATAATGAATAAGATCGAGAAAGTCAAGGCCTCAGATATTTTTTTTCACATCATTTATTGTTGACGACTATTATTCGGCTGCCACGCCCGCTTTTGTCAAAGGTCCGCAGTTTAACGGTATCAACTCCCTCCAATTCGACGGGTGCATCATATCGCGGTGAGGCCGCTACCGGATCAGTTCCGTCAAGCGTATACCGGATAATCATTCCCGGGAGAGAGACATTCGCCTTTAGTTCTCCGTCTTCAATAACAGCGCCGGGCGGAGGAATACGGTATTGATAACCGTTGTTCATTCTATCCAACCTCGGAAGCTCGCGTTGTCCAAGACGGTTTGCGAATTCATTCCAGGCAATTGCACGTGCTTCAAGTCGGTCGTCGCGATTTTCGATCTCCATCCATGCCTGCTCCGGCACCCACGCACGCTCGGCAAGTGAAATGATCCTCGGAAGAGCCATGTATTCCACCCGTTCGGGACTTCTGAACGTCTCGCCCCAGAGTTGTCCCTGTAATCCGCGAATATTCTTTCTTCCTTCATCGGTAAGTTTCTGGAGATTGTCATAAGCGTTTTCCGGAATCGTTTGTCCCATCTGATTCACTACCCCGCTCTTATACAAGTTGAATGGTATAAATGAAAACGGATCAGGGGTATCTACGTATCCCGCCCAATACAGACCGGCCTCTTCGGGGTGTTTATTATACGCAAGATCAAAATAAAAATTCGAAGCATGGCACATAACAATAGCATATCCCGCATTGGCAAGTTTATACGAGTATTCTTCCGTTCCGGCACCCCAGATATTTGACCAGACATAGGGGATTGCAGCACCTGCAAATGCAGGGTTAAGTTCTTTTGAACGGCCATAATATCCTATCAGCGCGATTTCTTCCCAACCCGACATGACAACACCGCGGGTTTCAAGCATTTCTTTCATCCGTCCAAAAAACCATACCTGCAACTGATCTACCGAATTCAGACCCGGAGTCTCCTCTATCAGAGCCCGGCATTTCGGCGAGTCGACCCATACACCATGAGGCACTTCATCGGCTCCGATGTGAATTGATGAGAGCATAATTCCCGCTGCATGGTGCATACCGATGATCTCGTCAAAGACCACACCTAAAAACCGATACGTGGATTCCTGACACACATTGATCACGTTGTCATCCCATCTTTGCACGGATCTGTATTCAGATACATCTTCAGGTTCGTGAATCCTATAACGTTCTGCCTCTTCTGTTTTATTTTCTGCCAGGAGGCGTTCATAGCGTGACTTCATTGCGACGATTGCGGCACGGGCGTGACCCGGTACGTCAATTTCCGGAATAACTTCAATGTGACGCTCCTTTGCATAACGGAGAATCCCGATATATTCCTCCTGAGAGTACCACCCGCTGCCCATAGACGCTGCCGGATTGGGATCAGGGCCTGAACCGAACGACGGAATCAGATGATCCCGTTCATCGTGTGTGTGTCCCCTTCGCCCGCCGACTTCGGTTAGCTCGGGGAAAGCTTTTATTTCCAGCCGCCAGCCCTCGTCATCCGTCAAATGAAAG
>Ga0209498_1000419_pt1 | contig 25978 bp, 22 predicted proteins | sample WalLakDeSediment_FD_184131 | JGI IMG/M metagenome (GOLD analysis project Ga0209498, IMG submission 184131) | Lake sediment microbial communities from Walker lake, Nevada to study Microbial Dark Matter (Phase II) - Walker Lake 11/02/13 Deep... | ecosystem: Environmental > Aquatic > Freshwater >...
TGGAAGTCCCCCTCGGGTCCCACGGTGGCCGCGATGAGCTCACCGAGGGAAGCCTCCTCCCATTCGCGTCTCGTCACCCCGAGCACCCCCGAATCCTCTCCCGTGCTGACGGTGAAACCGGCAGGAAAAGCGAGCTCGCTGCCGGAGCGGGATACGATCAAGGCTGCTCCCACGACACCCGCCAGGACGAGAAGGCCAGCGGCCCAGGGGAGGAGCTTGCCGTCCTTGAAGAGCCTGGTCAGTCGGTTCTCCGGCATGGGGATCTCCTGGCAGGAGTGATGGCCCGGATACCTGGGAACTTGGGAACCTCGGGTTCCCGGGGCAAGCGCACCCCGGCCAGCCTTCGACCCTCTCCCAGACCCGCGAGGGAAAGAGATAGGACCCACAGGTCAATCCCATTGACCCATTTCTGAATGTTGGTCATTATTGACCCTGGTCATTTTTTAGGAGGACCCATCATGCAGGAGACCTCGTTCTCGGTCCCCCATCCCCAGGGCGAGCCACTTGGGAGGCGGGAGCGAAAGAAGCTCGAAACGCACGCCCGGATCTACCGAGCGGCCATGGCCCTTTTCGTCGAGAAGGGCTTCGACGCCACCACGGTGGACGAGATCGCCCAGCGGGCGGATGTGGCCAAGGGCACCGTCTTCAACTACTTCCCCCACAAGGGATCCTTCCTCCACACCTCCTACCGGATCTGGTTCAACGGCATGATGGAGGAGTTGGGACCGGTGGAATCCTGGCCCGGCGATGCGAAAACTCGCTTCCAGCGGGTCTTCGACGAACTGGCCGACCAGAGTCTCCAGAACCGGGGTCTGTCACGGCTCATCATCTTCGAGAACATGCGCCAGGCCCACCAACGCATGGACCGCCCGGCCCAAGGCACCGGGGATGGATCTGAAGAGGACCCCAACCAGGAGGGGATCCGGCTCATGGAGGGCCTGGCCCTGGAGATCATTCGGCAGGGGAAGACCCACGTCGAAATCCGAAGCGAGGTGGACGAGGAGCTCGCGGCTGATCTCATCGCCGGGATGGTCTTCCATACCCTGGTCCGCTGGCTGGTTCAGGGAGGCTCGGCCCATGAGATGCAAGCGGCCCTCGCCACCAAACTCGACATCATCTTCACGGGACTGGCCCCGTGAGCACAGGAGGAGTCATGGGCAGCAGGCGGACCCTGCTGGGAAGGGGGAGGGGCGGCGGCAGGTCTCTCCTGCTGGCGTTGGCAACGTGGGGAACGCTGACCACAGCCCAGGCGGTCAGCGCCCAGGGGGGGGGCGGAGAAGGCCCGGCGATGGTGGAGCGGGTCGCCGACACCCTCTTCCTCACCCTGGACGATGCCGTCCATCGGGCCCTCCGGGATTCGGAGGAGATGGCAGCCGCCCGGGCCACTCTGGCCCAGGCCGAGTCCCAGATCACCCAGGCCGTGTCCGGGGCCCTTCCCCAGGTGTCGGGCAACGTGGTCTACAACCGGGCCATCCGGACCATCTTCGACCAGGCCGCTGCCCCTCCGGCCATCTCCGATACCCTCATCCCTCCGGCCTTCGATCCGGACAAGCCGCCCCGGGAGCGGTTCGATCTCCTGAGCGGCCTCCTGATCCAGGATTTCATAGGTGCCCTCTTTCAGGGGCTCCCCTTTGGCCGGAGGAACACCTACATCGCCACCCTCTCCCTTGCCCAGCCTCTGTACGTCGGGGGAAAGGTGGGATCGGCCCTCAGGGTGGCCCAGCACTTCCAGACCGCCGCCACCGACCAGCTCCGGGAGACGGAGGCGGAGATCGCCTTCCAGGTGAGGGCGGCCTACCTCACGGCCTCCCTGGCCCAGCGCCTCCAGCTCATCGCCCTGGAGAGCCGGCGGGTGGCCCGGGAGCACTTCCGCCAGGTGGAGTCCTTCTACGAGGCCGGGACCGCGTCGGAGTTCGACCTCCTCCGTGCCCGGGTGGACCTGGAGAATCGGGACCCGGTGGTGATCCAGGCGGAGAACGGCGCCAACCTGGCCCTCCTGAACCTCAAGCGACTGGTGAACATCCCCGCCGCCCAGCCGGCGCGGCTGGTGACCACCCTGGATCCGGCGTTCGTGGATGTGAACGAAGAGGAACTGGCCAGGCTCGTCATGGCTCGCCCCATCCTGAACGCGGCCCACGAGGCGGTGGCCATGCGCCAGGAGGCGGTGAAGATCGCCCGGGCCGACCGGCTTCCCAACCTGATGCTCATGGGGACCATGGGGTTCCAGGGCTTCCCGGATGGTCCCATGCCCCCGGGTTTCGACAGCTGGCGAAAGGACTGGAGCGTCGCCCTGGCCCTCTCGGTTCCCATCTTCGACGGGTTCCGCACCCGGGGCCGGATCGACCAGGCCCAGGCGGAACTGAAGCTGGCCCGGGTGGAGGAGGTTCAGTTGAGGGAGGCTCTGGAGCTCCAGTTGGAGGGGGCCCTGGGGGAGTATCGCACCGCCCGTGCCCAGATCCAGGCCCGACGACAGACCGTGACGCTGGCGGAGCGGGCCCTGGAGCTGGCGGAGATCCGTTACGGGAGCGGGCTTTCCACCCAGCTGGAGGTGAGCGACGCGGCCCTCCTCCTGGACCAGGCCCGGGTGTACGAAGTCCAGGCCCTCTATGACTACGTGCAGGTACTGGCCCAACTGGAGCGGCTGAGTGGTGGCAGGATGGACCTGATGGCGAGGGGAAGCGGGGAAGGGGCCGGGGACGGATTTGGAAGAACAGATGGGGGCGGACAATGAAGGGCATCTTCTCGACGAAGAGAATCGTACTCGGTGTGGGAGTCCTGGTATTGGGGGCCCTGGTGTTGATGCGGATTATCCAGGCCACCGCCGAGGTTGAGCCCACCCCTGACGTGGACGAGATCCGCCGGCAGACGGGGGTGCCGGTGGAGGTGGTGCTGGTGGAAGAGGGGCCCCTGGAGCTCCGCCGCTCCTTCACCGGAACCCTCCGAGGGATCCGGAGCGCTTCCATCCTGGCCCGGACCGCCGACGAGATCCTGGAGCTTCCCGTCCGGGTGGGCCAGCGGGTCCGGGAGGGGGACGTCCTGGTGCGGCAGTCGGCCCAGACCTCCATGGCCTCGGTGCGTCAGGCGGAGGCGGCCTACGACCAGGCGTCCAGGACCGTTGAGCGCCTGCGACCTCTCAAGGAGCGGGGAGCCATCAGCGAGCAGGACTGGGACGGGGCCCTCACGGCCCTCCGGGTGGCGGAAGCCAACGTGGAGGCGGCCAGGAGGGCCGTGGTCCTCACTTCCCCCATCACCGGAATCGTCACCGACATCCTGGTCACCCCAGGCAGCTTTCCCGGTATCGGGGACGTCCTGGTGCAGGTGTCGGATCTTTCCCGGGTTCAGGCCCTTCTGCATGTGAGCCAGGAGCAGGTCCGGGAGCTGGCCCGGGGCCACGAAGCCCACCTCCCCGCCCTGGGGCTCAAGGGCGAGGTCACCCGCATCGCTCTCCAGGCGGACGCCGTGAGCCGACTGGTGGAGGTTGAGCTGACCTTCCCGGGGACGGCCCAGGGAGTTGGGACACCGGGGGTCGCCGCGGCGCCCGGCGCCGTCCTCCCCGGAGCCCTGGTGCAGGCGGAGGTGGTGGTGGCCCAGCGGGAGTCGGCCCTGGCCGTTCCCCGGGCTGCCCTCCATGACGGAGCGGTATGGGTGCTGGACGATGACGGAACTGCTCATCTCCGTCCCGTGGAGTTGGGCCTCCTGGGGCGGGACCTGGCCGAGATCCTGGGAGGGCTCAGGGCCGGGGACCGGGTGGTGGTGGCGGGGGCCTCCCTCCTCTCGGACGGGATGCCCACCCGGGTGGTGGGAGGCTGACCCATGTTCCGATTCTTCGCCAGCCTCGCGGTGAACCGCCCGGTCCTCACCAGCATGCTGGTGATCATCCTGGTGATCCTGGGAGCGTTCTCCTATGGACGCCTGGGGGTGGACCTCCTGCCGGGAATCGATTTTCCGGTGGTGACGGTGAGCACCATCTACCCCGGGGCGGGACCGGAAGAGGTGGAGATCCAGGTCACCGAGCCCATCGAGGACGCCATCTCCACGGTGCCGAACCTGGAGAGCCTCACCTCCTACTCCCGTGAGAACGTCTCCATCGTCATCGTGGAGTTCGGCTACGGTGTGAACGCGGATCTGGCCGCCATCGAGGTCAAGGACAAGGTGGACGCCATCCGGACCAGGCTACCGGCGGACGCCGAGCCCTCCACCATCCAGAAGCTCGACATCGGCGCCATGCCCATCATGGCCCTGGCCCTCTCGGGCCCCCAATCCATCACCGCCCTCTACGACTTCGCGGACCAGGTCCTGCGGGACCGCCTGGCCCGTGTGGACGGGGTGGCCACCGTCTCCATCCGAGGCGGGCGGGAGCAGGAGGTCCAGGTCCGGGTCCACCCGGACCGGCTTCGGGCCTACGGCCTCACCATCACCGAGGTGGCCGGCCTGGTGGGAGCTGGGAGCGTAACCATCCCTGCCGGCCGGGTGACGGAAGCCGGGGGGGAGTTCGCCGTCCGGGTTGTGGGGGAGTACACCTCCGTGCAGGAGATCGAGGGTCTGCCCATCCCCCTCCGCGATGGCGCCCGCATCCGCCTGGGGGACGTGGCCACGGTGGCGCCGGGGCTCACGGACCTCAGGCAAGTGGCCCGGTTCAACGGCCAGCCCACCGTGAGCATCTCCATCCAGAAGCGGGCCGATGCCAACACCGTGGCCACGGCAGCGGGGGTCTTCCAGGCCCTTGAGGAGCTTAGGGCCCAGCTCCCCCCCGGGGCGGAGCTTCGGGTGGCGCGGGACTTCAGCGCCTTCATCCGGGACGCCGTGCAGGACATCTTCAAGAACATCCTCCTGGGGATCCTTCTCACCACCGCCGTCCTCTTCCTCTTCCTCCATTCCTGGAGGGGGACCGTCATCGCCGCTGCGGCCATGCCCGCCACCATCGTGGCAACCTTCCTGGCCCTGGACCAGCTGGGGTTCACCATCAACGTCATGACCCTCATGGCCCTGGGCATCACGGTGGGGATCCTGGTGACCAACACCATCGTGGTCCTGGAAAGCATCTACCGGCACCTGGACAGGGGCGCCCACCCCAGGAAAGCAGCGGAAGAGGGCACCACGGAGGTGGCGGTGGCCGTGGCCGCCAGCGCCCTCACCAACGTGGTTGTGTTCACCCCCATCGCCTTCATGGAAGGGATCATCGGCCAGTTCTTCTTCGCCTTCGGCCTCACGGTGGTCTTCGCCACCCTCACCTCCGTCCTCATCTCCTTCACCCTGGCCCCCATGCTGGCGGCCCGCCTTCTCCGCTCCCACGAAACGAAGCGTGAAGAGGAAGGATGGCTCGGGTTCCTCTGGAAGCCTTTCGACGCTGGGTACCAGGCCGTGGAGGAGGAGTACCGGGGGGCCCTGGGATGGGTGCTGGCCAGGCCCCGGAACGGCTGGGCCGTCATCGGCGGGACCATTCTCCTCCTGGCCGTGGCCATGTTCATCCAGGTCCGGTTCGTGGGAGGTGAGTTCATGCCGGCCCAGGACGAAGGGGTGGTGGACGTGGCCCTGGAGCTACCCCCGGGGACACCCATCCAACGTACCGCCGAGATCGCCCGCCGTGCGGAGGCGCTCATCCGGGAGATCCCGGAAGTAACGGACCTACTCACCAACGTGGGTGGAGGCGGAGGGGGGATGTTCACCCTCGGCGGAGACGTGAACCAGGCCTCCATCCAGGCCACCGTCGAATCGGACCGTCCTTCCGAAACCTTCCTGCCCCGATTCCGGGAGCTCCTGGCGGTCCTCCCGGACGCGGAAGTCACCGTCACCCTGGGAGAGACCATGGGACCCGGAGGCATGGCGCCCCTCCAGGTCCTGGTGAAGGGCCCTGAGCAGGACCGGCTCCACGAGCTGGCCCGCCGGGCCACGGAGGCCGTTGCCTCCGTCCCGGGCCTGGTGGACGTGAGGAACTCCATCGAGGACCCCCGCCCCGAGGTGGTCTTTCGACCCCACCGGGAAGTCCTCACGGAGTACGGCCTCACCGTGGCCCAGGTGGGGGGCGCCCTCCGGGCCTCCATCGAGGGGGTGATTCCCGGGGTCTACCGGGAGGCGGGACAGGAGCGGGACATCCGGGTCCGGCTCGAGGAGGGATCCCGAAGCCGCGTGGAAGAGTTGGGGGATCTCCAGATCAGGACCTTCGCCGGGATGATCCCTCTACGGGCCCTTGGGGAGCTGTCCACGGAGGGGGGGGAGACCACCATCCAGCGGGACGAGAAGCAGCGCACGGTGACCATCGAGGCCCAGATCGGGAGGGGAAGCCTCACGGCCCTGGCCGCCGAAATGCAGCTGGCCCTGGAGGGAGTGGGGTTCCCACCGGGGTACTCCTACGAGGTCACCGGGGAGTTCGAGCTCTTCCAGGAGTCGGTGATGGAAATGGGCAAAGCCCTGCTGCTGGCCATCATCCTCACATATGTGGTCCTGGCCATGATCCTGGAGTCCTATGTCCACCCCTTCACCATCATGCTCACCCTCCCCCTGGGGGCCGTGGGGGCGTCATTCGCTCTCTTCCTCACTGCCACCAACCTCAACATCTTCAGCATGATGGCCCTCATCATGCTTGTGGGGATCGTGGTGAACAACGCCATCCTCATCCTGGATTACGCCCGGATCCTCCGATCACGGGGCAAGGAGATCCTGGAAGCCCTCATGGAGGCGGCCCCGGCCCGGCTCCGTCCCATCATCATGACCAACGTGGCCATCGCCTTCGCCCTCCTCCCCCAGGCCCTGGGAGGAGGACCGGGATCCTTCTACCGGGTACCCATGGCCATCGTCACCATCGGAGGGGTGCTGGTGGCGGCCCTCTTCACCCTCTTCCTCATCCCCGTCATCTACCTGAAGGTGGACCGTCTTGCCTTTGGGGCCCGGCGGCGGGAGGAGGAGGACCGGAAGCTGCAGGAGACGGTGGGAACGGCGGAATGAACCGGAAGGCCCCCAAACCCGGGGCCCCGGACATGGCGAACTCGTCTCTCGGGCGGTACGGGGCTGGACGCCGTCCTTCAGGCCGGGTCTGTGGTGTGCCTCCGGACCACCCGGGGCCGGCAACCGTCCTTCCAGCCGGGTCCGTGGTGTGCCTCCGGACCACCCGGGGCCGGCAACCGTCCTTCAGGCCGGGTCCGTGGTGTGCCTTCTCGGCCTCGGGGCCCGGCAGGAGGGGGAGCGTCGGAGCTCCGTCTGCGAAGTGCGCACCGACCCTGCCCGCTTGCCCATGGGTTTCGGCCTCCGTTTCGGGGGTCCGTAGGCTCCTGAAGACTGGTGCCCGGAGTGGACCGAAGAGGGGATTCGCGCAAGATACGCTACAGTCCGAAGGCGGCTGAAGGCGGCTGACGTGCGGGCGGAATGCCGGCGGGAGGGTTCTGGGACGGGGGCGTTCGCTTATCGTGGCCCCGCATGACCTTGTGCGACCCGGGGATTCCGGGCTCGGGCCGGAGGGGAGACCCCCAGATTCCGTTCTTCACCTGTTTGCCTCCCTGGTCCGGTTTGGAGGGTGCGGGGGATGGGGGGGTGATCGTCTCACCCAGCAAGGGGATGGCGACGAGGCGGGACGGAAGCAGGTCTGGCTATGGGCTGGGGGACCCCCGGAGAGCGAGTGGAATCTCGAAGTGGAAGGGCTCCGGAACATCGGAATCGATATTGGTCCCGGATTTCGAGTCAGACCCAGAGAGCGACCAGACCACGAGGCATCCTCATCCAGGTTTGTCCCGGAATCCGAGTCGAATCAAGAGAGCGATCAGGCTGCACCCATCCGTTACGATATTGGACTCGCCAGGCGGGACCGGGATTCAGGGCGTTGGGCGAGAAGAGGTCCGCAGCACCAGGCCAGAGGTGCCGGGACCGGGAGTTCCTCCGCCTCCCAAGCTCCACCCTCCACGAAACCCGTCGCCCCAGGGACCGCAACAGAGAAGACCCCAAAATGCACATCTTGGCACGGCGCCGGGCACGCGAGATGATTTGGGCGTTCATCTGACCCCCTCTTCCGCAACGGATCCTAAGCACCATTGCAGGGAGTGAGGTTGGGTGCGCATGCGACCCCCGATTCCACATCCGATGCCGGCTGAAGGCTGCGGAGAGCATTGGGGCATCGTCCGCCTCCCCCCGCAGCGCCCTCGGCGGAACGGGGACGTGAGAAGACGGCGGAACGGGGACGTGAAAAGACGGCGGAACGGGACGTGAGAAGACGGCGGAACGGGGACGTGAAAAGACGGCGGAACGGGACGTGAAAAGACGGCGGAACGGGGACGTGAGAAGACGGCGGAACGTCCGAGCGGAAAGTCCGAATGGAATCTCCGCAGTGCGAATGGGGAAAGCACTGTTGCCACCAGGTTTCGGCTTCCGTGTCAGGAGCCCCCAAAACTCGAGGAGGCTTCCCCGAAAGCTCCGTGGGCTCACCGGGTAGGCCAGGGGAGAGGCCCCCAAGGGCCCGACCCAGGAGAAGCCCCACGACTGTCCTCCAGAAGGGACACAACACCCTTCTTTCCACCCGGCCGACCCCGTATGCCAAGGCCGGCTCGAGTCACCTAACAGTCTTATAAGCCATCACTTACCACTCCCGCTCCGTCCACTGGCACGCTGGGTGCTTTAGGCTTCAGTGGGACCGGCAGGATGGCTCGCCGGGCCCGCCGCCGGTTGGACCGGCGGAGCAACCCGGTAGCAGAAAGGAGTGGACGATGAACAGACACGTGGTGGGCGCGGCCCTTGTGCTCCTCCTTGCCGGAGTTGAATCCGTCAACGGCCAGACCGCGGCCCGGGTGGAGTACCGAGACGGCCGGATCGGCGTAGCCGTCGCCATAGGGGACCTTCCCGTTCGGGTTGTCCACTCGCGAACCGTGGCCGGAGGCTGGGTTGCGGCCAATCCGGGACCGGTTCGAGTGGTGGTGAACGCCGGCAGGCCCCACTGGGGACGGGAGATCCTGCGGAGGAACGACCTTCGCCATCTCCTGGGCAACGACATGGTGAGGATGCTCGAGCGGCATGGAAGAGCCATCGGGCTCAGAGGCCCCATCCAGGGCCAGTGGTTCCGCCTGGACCGGCGGACGGTTCTCCTGGAAGTGACGGTGAGGGGGGCGCCGGTGGCGGAGCTCTATGACTATGGCGTGAACGGGCGCTTCGAGCGGGTCTACCTGGCACAACCCCCGGTACACTATCGCTACCGTTGAGCCGGCCCCCAAGGGCACGGCCCGGACGCCATGGGATAGAACCGGAAGGTGGTCTGAGGGGAGAGGGCTCTCCCCTCAGACCACGATCCGCAGGAAGAAGATCAGGAGGGTGAATAGGGCCAGGATCGCCCCGGCAGCGATGGAAACCCTGAAGGATGTGGAAGCCGTCTCGGCCCCTTCCCCTCCCTCCACCCGGAGGGCCCCAGAAGCCGCTTTTGTCTTCACGCTCCCCATTCTCTCCAGCCACCCCACCGGGTCCCTCCCTACCCGGACCACCCCGCCCACCAGCCCGTACACGACCCTATCCACCACACCGAAAGCCCGGGCCACCACCGCAGGACCGAGGGCGTAGGAGGCCCGTGCGGGGCGCCGGTACACCCAATCCGTGTCGAGGGCCATGAGAGCCTCTCCTCCCAGCTTCGCCCGGAAGATCCAGAAGGCCAGGAAGGTGAACCCCAGGAGCTGAGCAGCCTTCACCACGTGGGAGAAGGTGTAGGCCTCGTAGTCTATCGCATGGGGCAGGATGGAGTAGAGCCCCCCCGGGAAAAGGCCGATCCAGGTGTTCAAAAGGGCGGCGATGGCCATGGCCGCCACCATGTTCCAGGGTATGGGCTTTGGCTCGTAGGTCCGCCGGGGACCCCACCAGGTGAAATAGGGAAGCTTGAGGCCCGTGTGCAGGAAGGTCCCGATGGAGGCCAGGTGCAGGAGGAGCACCACGTTCTCCCGGCTCAGGAGCTCCGCAGCCTCCACGGTGATGGACTTGCTCACGAACCCACTCCAGAGGGGGAACCCGGAGATGGAGAAGGCGCCGATCATATACAGGGCCACTGTCCACGGCATGTACCTGGCCAGCCCCCCCAACTCCGAAAGCTTGCTCCTGCCGGTGGAATAGAGGACCACCCCGGCGCCCATGAAGAGGAGCCCCTTGTAGAGGATGTGGGTGAAGGCGTGGGCGGTGGCCCCGTTCAGCCCCATCTCCGTCCCCAGGCCCACCCCAGCCACCATATACCCCACCTGGCTCACGATGTGGTAGGCCAGGAGGCGGCGGATATCGTCCGACAGGACGGCGTATACCACCCCATAGAGGGCCATGATGACCCCGGCGGGAACCAGGATCTCCCACCCCCAGAACCCCCGGGCCAGGGCGTACACAGCCGTCTTCGTGGTGAATGCGCTCATGAATACCGCACCCGTCACCGTGGCTTCGGGATAGGCGTCGGCGAGCCAGGCGTGCAGCGGCGGCACGGCGGCATTCAGGGCGAAGCCCACCAGGATGAGCCACGCCGCCGTGGTTCGGGGCTCGAAGAGCTCGAAGGCCAGGGAGCCGGACTCCACCCAATGGAGGACGATCCCCGCCAGGAGGATCACGCCTCCTCCCAGGTGGACGTAGAGGTATCGCATCCCCGATGCCCGGGAGACCTGGGTCCGTCGGGCCAGGACCAGGTAGGCCGACGTGAGGGCCATGACCTCCCAGAACACGAAGAGCGTGAGGAGGTCTCCCGCGAAGACGGCTCCAAGTGCGCTCCCGGCATACAGGAGCGCCGCCACCTGTTGCCCCGTGTCCTTCAGGTGGAGGGCGTATACCCCCCCCACGAAGGCCGCCATGGCAAAGACCCAACCGAAGAGGAGGGAGAGGCGGTCCACCCTGAGGGGCTGCAGCTCCCAGAGCAGGAAGGAGACGGAGGCGGAGGTCCCGCTCTCCAGCCCCGAGAGAAGCCAGAGAACCGCCAGGGGTGGCACCAGGAAGACCCAGCCCCGAATCCTCCTGGGGAGGAATGGGAGGACCAGGGCCCCCATGAAGAAGAGCACGAAGGGAGGGAGATGCTCAGGCATGGTCTCCCTCCTCTCGTCCGGCCTTGCCGGCGTGCCTGTCGGTCTTGTCGGCCTGCCCGTCCGCCTTCTCCGCCTGGCCTACAGCCCTATCCACCTGCCCAGCCTCCGCCGGAGCCCGGTGTGGGTCGTAGTAGTCCTCACCCCTCTGGAGCCAGAATCGGCCGAGCCACTTCGACACGAAGATGATGACCACGCAGCCCACGAACCCGTAGATGACGAAGAACGCCTTCACGTCCCAGATGTGCTTCACCTCCTTCGTGGGCCCCACGAAGCTCAGGGCCACGGATGCCACCAGGACGACGGCCAGGACAACGGTCCAGAAGCGGCTCATGGAGCACCCCCCGCCACCACCGCCGAGACCGCCTCGGACGCTACCCCGAAGAAATGGAAGATGGCGTCGGGCATGGTGCCCAGGAGAAGGGCCAGGGCCGCCGTCACCACGATGGGGCCCACCATGAACCAGGAGGCCTCATCGTAGGAGGTATGTTCCGGGGAGGAGCGGAAGAAGGCCCGTATGAAGACGGGGAAGAGGTATCCGGCGTTCAGGAGCCCGCTTGCCAGGAGAATCACCATGAAGAGGGTATGCCCCCCCTCGGCGGCCCCCTGGACGATCATGAGCTTCGAGAGGAACCCGCCGGTGCCCGGGAAGCCTGCCAACCCCACGGCACCAACGGCGAAGGCCCCCATGGTGATGGGCATCCTCCGGCCCACCCCGTCCAGCTCGCTCACCTTCGTGTAGTGCATGTGGACGTAGAGGGCCCCGGCACAGAAGAAGAGGGTGATCTTCATGGCCGCATGGGTCACGATATGGAAGGCCCCTCCCAACATGGCGGTGGGGGTGAGGAGGGCCACCCCCAACACCACGTAGGAGAGGTGCCCCACGGTGGAGTAGGCCAGACGAGCCTTCAGGTCGTCCTTGGTCATGGCGATGAAGGAGGCCAGGACGATGGTGATGGCGGCGAGACCCGCCAGAACGGTTGAGAGACCCATTTTCCCCATGAGGCCCGGCCCGAAGACGAACCCCACCAGCCGCACGAACCCGAAGACCCCGGCCTTCACCACCGCCACCGCGTGGAGGAGGGCGGACACGGGGGTGGGGGCGATCATGGCGGCGGGAAGCCAGGAGTGAAGGGGCATGACCCCCCCCTTCACCCCGAAGCCCACGAAGAAGAGGAGGAAGATGGTGACCAGGACACCCCGTCCTGCTTCCGGGGGCAAGAACCCTCCCCCTTGGAAGTCCAACGTCCCGGCGGCCTGGTAGATCAGGGCCGTCCCCGCCACCAGCACCAATCCCGCCGTAATGGCGTAGACCAGGTATTGCCGCCCGATGCGGTAGGCCTTCTCCGACTCCTTATGGATCACCAGGGGATAAGTGGCGATGGAGAGGATCTCGTAGAAGAGAACAAAGGTCAGGAGGTTCGCCGCCAGGGCCAGCCCCACGGTGGCGGACAGGCACACCGCCAACATGGCGAAGAACCGGGTCTGCTTGTGCTCCTTCCCCCCCCGCATGTAGCCGATGGAGTAGAACGAGGTCAGGATCCACAGGAAGGAGGCCGAGAGGGCGAAGAGGACCCCGGTGGGATCGGCCCGGAGGGCCAGGGATACCCCCGGGGCCAGCTCAACCAGGGAAACCTCGTACCGCACTCCTGCCAGGACCCCCGGCACCATGGCGGCGATGAACCCGAACTTCAGCAGGGAGGCCAGGATGGTCCAGGTCTCTCTCAGGTTCCGATGCTTCTCCCCTGTGAAGGCGATGGCCACAGCCGCCAGGGCCGAAGCCAGGACGGCATAGAGAGGGGCGTTGGCCATGATCCCGTGCATCATCCCCTCAACCTCCCGCATGGGCCACGGCCCCCGCCAGGAGTCCGTTCACGATCGCCACATTCAGGAGACCCGCCGCCAGGATGGCCGCCCCCATCACCAGGATGGGGAGAAGCATGGACAGTGGCGCCTCCCGTTCCCCTTCCGTCGCCCCACCCAAGCCCAACTGCACCTCAGGGGAAGGGCCTACTCCGGTCACCCCCGCCCCTCGCTTTCGGCCGATCCTGGCCACCGGGTCCCCCTCTTCCGGCTCCCGGAAGATCATCTCCACGGTCCGGAAGAAATACACCGCCGTGAGGAGGGAGGAGAGGATGATGACCCCGAACCACCACCAGTTCCCCGCCTCCAGCGTTCCCAGGATCAGGTACCACTTGGAGAAGAACCCGGCGGTGGGGGGAATCCCGATCATGGCCAGGGCAGCCACTACGAAGGCCGCCATGGTCCAGGGCATGAGCCTGCCCAACCCCCGCATCTCGGCGATCTGGGTGATCCCGGTGCGGTACCGGATGCTCCCCCCTATGAGGAAGAGGCATCCTTTCATGAGGGCGTGGTTCAGGATGTGGAGGAGGCCCCCCACCATCCCCACCGGGTTGGCCATCCCCAGGCCAAGCCCCACATAGGCGATCTGACCTACGGAGGAGTAGGCCAGCATCCGCCGATAGTCCTTCTGGGCCACCGCCATGACGGAGCCGAAGAGGATCCCCCCTGCGGACAACCACCCCACGGTGGACACCAGGGGAAGGGCCTCCGTCAGGAAGCTGGGGGGGAAGACGTCCAGGAAGAAGCGCACGATGGCAAACGCCGCCACCTTCGTCATGAGGGGAGCGATGAGCCCGGCCGCGGCGGACGGAGCGTTGGTGTAGGCGTCCGGGAGCCAGAAGTGCAACGGGAAGAGGGCCATCTTGACCCCCAGCCCCACGATCATGAACGCCGCGGCGGAGATCACCGCCCGATTTTCCACCAGGTCAGGGAGGCGGGCCTGCAGGTCCGCCATGTTCAAGGTCCCGGCAGAGAAGTAGAGGAAGGCCACCCCCAGGAGGTAGAAACCACCCCCCAGGGACCCTATGAGAAGGTAGCGGAAGGCCGCCACCGGGGCGGCCCGATCCCCCGTGGCCAGGAGGGCGTATCCGGCAATGGCCGCGATCTCCAGAAACACGTAAAGGTTGAAGATGTCTCCCGTGAGGGAGATCCCCGTAAGGCCTGTGAGGAGAAGGAGCATGGCCGGGTACGTGTACACCTCCCTCCCCGGCGTCTCCCTGGCCAGGGAACGGGGCGCGTACACAAGGACCACCACCCCGATGAAGGTGATGATCCCCGTCATGTAGGCCCCAAGGGAGTCCAGGACGAACTCGATCCCAACCGGGGGCGGCCAGTTCCCCAAAGCATACCGGAGGGGCATCCCGTCCCTTAGCACCGCTCGGATCCCCGCCAGGGAGAAGAGGAAGGAGGCCGAGACCCCCCCCAGGGAAATCTTGTGGCCCCAACCGGGGCTCCGCAGCCCCGCCAGAAGGGCCAGGAGGGAGGAGACGAGGAGGGAGAGGGGGATGAGGACCGGGATATGGCTCACGCCGACTCCCTCATCTGCTCGAGGATCCGCGCCTCGTCCAGGGTCCCGAACCTCCGGTAGATCACCAGGAGAAGGGAGATGGCTACCCCCGTGATGGCCACGCCCACCACGATGGCGGTGAGGACCAGGACGTGGGGGAGGGGGTTCATGTAGGCGTCCGACGCCGAGCCCAGGTCAACGGAATACACGGGGATGCTGGCGCCGGTCTTCTTCGCTCCCTGGATGAAGAAGAGGTAGATCGCTGTCTGGAAGATGGTCATGCCGATGACCTTCTTCAGGAAATTCCTCTTCATCATCATCCCGTACACCCCGATCACCAGGAGGAGGGCGATGAAGAGGAAGGGATATCGGCCCAGGAAGAAGTCCGTAATCACTCCTCGCCTCCCGTGGCCAGGGCGTCGTAGATGGCCATGAGGGATCCCCATACCAGGAGGCCGATGAACACCTCGGCCAGAAAGATCCCCCAGTAATGGGCCGTGGCTGAAGGGAGCCAGAACAGCTCAAGCCCGTAGTCCATGAAGCTCCCCCCGAGGAAGAGGGGAACGAAACCCAGAAAGGCGAAGCAGAGGGCTCCCGTCCCCGCCAACACGATCCCGGCGTTTCGGGGAAAACGCCCGTAGGACTCCTCCCCCAGGGAGATCCGTAACAGGATGATGGAGGCCGCCAGCATCACTCCTCCCTGGAACCCGCCCCCGGGAGAGTAGTGCCCGTGGGTGATGATGTAGAAGGCGAAGACCTGGATGATGGGGACGATGGCCCTGGCCACCGTATGCAGGAAGAGGGAGTCGTAGACGCTGGTCACTGCGCCCCCCGCGCCGGCCTGTCCTCCTTGTTTCTTCCCTCCCTCAGTCCTGATTGCCGCCGCGGCAGGATCAGGAGGCAGGAGAGGGCCGCCACTACCACCACCAGGGCCTCCCCGAAGGTGTCGAAGCCCCGGTAGTCGACCAGAACCGCCGTCACCATGTTGGGAGTCCGGGTCTCCTCGTAGGATCGTTCGATGTAGTATACGGCCACGGACTGGTGGACCGCCGCCGGAGCCAGGGGATCGCCCCGCTGGGGAAGCCCGGTAGCCCCCCAAACGAGGGCGGCCCCCAGGAAAGCCACGAGCACGAAGCTCACCAACCGCAACAGCCCGCCCCTCTCCACCATCAGTCCTCCGACTCCCGGTTCGTGAAGACCAAGGCCAACAGAAGGAAGATCCCCGTGAGCCCCGCACCCAGGGCCGCCTCCGTCAGGGCCACGTCCGGCGCCCCCAGGCCCGCAAAGAGAAGGGCCATGAGGGCGCTGTATCCGGTGAGGACCCCCACCGCCACCAGGAGATCACGGGACTCCAGGGCCATGATGGCCACCAGGACCAGGATGGTCATGAGCCAGAAGTCGATCTGCCAGATCATGTCGTACTCCCTTCCTTCGCACCATCGGCCTCCGGATCGAAGCTCTCCCCGGGAATGGCCTCCAGTACCTCGTCCCCCTCCACGTCCGGACCCTTCCGGGTCCAGATGGTGGCGCCGGAGCGGAGGGCGGCACGGCTCAACGTATGGATTGCAGTGGGGTTCGTCACGGCGATGAAGAACACGATGAGGAAGAGCTTCGCACTCTCCAGGGCGAACCCGTTGTGGAAGGCAACGCCGGTAAGGATCAGGAGGGCCCCCAGGGTCTCCGACTTTCCCACCGCATGGGCTCGTGAGAAGAAGTCCGGAAGGCGGAGGAGTCCCACTGAGCTCACCATGAGGAAGAAGGCACCCGCCACGAACAGGACAACAGCCACGGCGTTCAAGGGATTTCTCCATCCGCTGGTCCCGACCCACCCTGCTCCCGGAACTCCCCACTGGCCCTGGCCTTTCCCTGTCCCGGCTCCGGCTCACCCCCCTCCTGGTACTTCGCGATGGCCACCACACCAATGAAGTTCAGGATGGCATAGGTGATGGCCAGATCCAGGTATCCGTCCGGACGTTCGTAGATGAACCCGATGAGGACCAAGAGGAGCACCGCGTTAGTGGCCATGGCTCCGATTCCCAGGAGCCGGTCGAACATGGTGGGCCCCTTGGCAACCACTACGAAGTTCACCGCCATGAGGACGGCGATGAAGACTGCGAGGCCGAATAGCGCCGTGCTCATTGCCCCAGTTCCCGGTAGGTCGCGGTCCAGGTCACTTCAGGGGGCGGCGCCGGTGGTTCTCCGAAAACGGCTCCCACCACGTTCTGCAGCTTCCCGGTGGTGAGACCTGAGGCGGTGGCGGGGGCCAAGGCATGAACCAGAAGTTGGTCGTCCTTCAGGTCCACCGTGATGGTCCCAGGGGTGAGGGTGATGGAATTGGCCAGGACCACCCGGGCCAGATCACTCTCCATCGTGGTGCTGAACACGATGAAGGCGGGGTCCACCGGGAGCCTGGGATGGAGGATGATCCACGCCACCTGGAGGTTCGCCTTCACCATGTTCCAGAAGAGCCAGACCAGATACCAGAGGAGGAAGCCCCCTCCCCGGGCCAGGGCCCTCATGCCCCCACCCCGGGCGGGATGGAGCCCCGGGAAGGGGCGGCCCGGGTTCATCCACAGGACGATCCCCACGGAAGCCCCCAACGAGAGGAAGTAGGGAGCCCCGATACGGCCGGAGAGGAGAAGCCAGAAGAGAGCCAGCATGAGGAACAAGGCCAGCGTCTGCTTCCAATGAGGAGAGGGGGGGGCCGCCACTGCTCCCTCAGGCTTCCTGGAAACGGACTGGCTCTGACCCATTCTTCCACCCTCTCGTGTAACCCCGGGCAATGGCTTCCACCTCCGGGGGCCGAAGGTTCCTCCGGCACGCCGGCGGGTTCCCGGGAATCTGCAGGCGAGGGAGAACCCCCACCACCGTCCGGGGATTCCCGGGCAGGCCCCAGACCGGGCACCTTACTCCGGCGCGCAATGACTTCCTGTTTCCCCCTTGGGGACCCTGAATCTCTACGGGAGGGTGGGGGAGGGCAAGCCGTGAGGCCGGGGTACAATGCACGGACCGGCACCCGGTCCATGCCACCCATCCGCCCTCATGCCTTCCCCTTGCAGAACCCCCCTCGCCGGCCCACTCTTCCCCTGTGTCCTGCGACCGGGGAAGGCCCATTGGATCGCCATGATCGGTGTTTCGGGCCCCTTCCTCGACAGGTCCTCCATGGGAAGGGCCGCCCTCAGCGGCCCCCCCCCGCCGGGGAAGCCTGCACGTCCACCACCACATGGGGTAGAACCATGTCCAAGCGATTCTTTTCCACGGCACTGGCTGCCTGGATTTTCATGGCTGCGGCCGGCAGCGCCGTCGCCCAGCCACGACAGCCCGCTCCCGGGCCGTCCGGCGCCACCTTGGTGGCGAACGTACCGGCGGAAGCAGTCGTCCACCGTTTCGCCCTGCGAAACATCGGCCCTGCGGTCATGAGCGGCCGGATCTCCGATATCGCCGTGGCGGTGGACCCCACCGATCCTCCCGGAACCCGCCTGGGTCGGGTCTTCTACGTCACCACCCCCGGGGCCGGGGTGTGGAAGACCGAGAACGGTGGGAAGACATTCACCTCCGTGACCGATGATCTCCCGGTGGCCTCCTTCGGGGCGGTGGCTGTGGCCCCATCGAACCCGGACATCGTCTATGCCGGCTCGGGGGAGTCGAACAACCTCAGGAGCTCTTCCTGGGGCGATGGTGTGTACAAGTCCACCGACGCCGGAGCCACGTGGTCCCATGTGGGCCTCAGGGAGTCCCGGCATGTCGGCCGCATCATCGTCCACCCTTCGGACCCGAACGTGGTCTACGTGGCCGCCGGGGGACCCCTGTGGACCGGGGGGGGCGAGCGGGGCCTCTACAAGAGCAGCGACGGGGGAGCCACCTGGTCAAACCTACTCTCCCGTGGGCCCTGGACCGGGGTCACAGACGTGGCCTTCGACCCCCGGGACCCCCACGTCCTCTACGCCGCCACCTATCAAAGGGACCGGAAGGCCTACAGCTTCGTGGCCGGCGGCCCCGAGAGCGGCATCTTCAAGAGCACCGATGCCGGCGCCACGTGGACCGAGCTCACCAACGGCCTCCCACAGGGGGAGATGGGCCGCATCGGCATCTCCGTCTCCCTGTCGAACCCCGACGTGGTCTACGCCACGGTGGACGCCGAGGACGGAGGGGCCTACCGCTCCCTGGACGCCGGCGCCACCTGGACCCGGCAGTCCGACATCACCTCCATCCCCTGGTTCTTCGGGCAGATCCGGGTGGACCCCCGCATCCCCGACCGTGTCTACCACCTGGGGGTCTCCCTCTCCGTCTCCGACGACGCCGGAGTCACCTGGCGACGCATTGCCGGCAACACCCACGCCGACCACCACGCCATGTGGATCGACCCCAACGACTCCCACCATCTCATCATCGGTAACGATGGGGGACTCTATGTTTCCCACGATGCGGGTGAGACGTGGGACTTTGCCGTGAACCTTCCCATCAGCACCTTCTACGCCGTGTCGGTGGACATGCAGGAGCCCTTCTACCACGTCTACGGTGGAACCCAGGACAACGGGACCTGGGCGGGGCCCTCCGCCACCAGGGCTCCCAGGGGGATCGACAACAGCGACTGGTACCGGGTGGGGGGAGGGGACGGGTTTTACTCCGCCACGGACCCCCACGACCCCTTCACCGCCTACGTGGAGTCCCAGAACGGGGTCCTGTCCCGCCTGGACGTCCTCACCAACGAGCGGAAGTCCATCCGCCCCTCCCCCCCGGCGGGTGAGCCGCCCTACCGCTTCAACTGGAGCGCGCCCCTGGTCCTGTCCCCCCACGATGGCCATACCCTGTACTTCGCTGCCAACTACCTCTTCCGGAGCTGGGACCGGGGTGACACCTGGGAGCGGCTGGGGCCGGACCTCACCCGGCAACTGGACCGGGACACCCTTCCCATCATGGGTCTCACGGAAGCCGGGGGGTGGCGCCGTCACGAGGGCACGGCGGACTTCGGCAACATCAGCACCATCGACGAGTCCCCCCTCCGGGCCGGTCTCCTCCTTGTGGGCACGGACGACGGCCTGGTGCAGATCTCCAGGGACGGGGGCCGAACCTGGACCCGGATGGACCGGTTCCCCGGGGTCCCGGAGCTGACCTACGTGAGCCGGGTGGTCTCCTCGGCCCACCACGAGGGCACGTTCTACGTGACCTTCGACGGCCACCGGAGCAACGACTTCGCCCCCTACGTCCTGAAGAGCGCCGACTACGGCCGCACCTTCACGTCCATCACCGGGAACCTTCCGGCAGAAGGATCCGTGCAGGTCATCCGGGAGGGCCGAAACAACCCCAACCTGTTGTTCGTGGGGACGGAGTTCGGGCTCTTCGTGAGCCTGGACGGCGGAAGGGCCTGGCACCCCATGCGAAACGGTCTTCCCACCACGGCGGTTCACGACCTGGTGATCCACCCCCGTGAGAATGACCTCATCGTCGGCACCCACGGCCGGGGCATCTTCATCCTGGACGACATCACCCCCCTGGAGACGCTGGCCTCATCCTCCACCCTGCCGGGAGCCGTCCTGGCTGCTCCCAGGCCCGCCTCCATCCAGAGCAGCATCCCGGGGCCAGGAGGGTCCGGAAACCGGCGCTACGCAGGGGCCAACCCGGCCCCGGGAGCCCAGCTCTCCTACTTCGTGGGGACGGGGATCCCGACAGGAGCCCAGCTCTCCCTGGTCATAACCGACGCCGCCGGGGAGGTGGTCCGCTCCCTCCCGGCCAGCGCCGATCACGGGCTCCACCGCGTGTCCTGGAACCTTCGGATGGATTCTCCCACGGAAGGGGAAGCTCCGGGGCCCGGGCAGGCGGCCGTGGCCTCTCCCGCCGTCTCCCCGGGGCCCTACGGCGTGCAGCTTCGCATGGCGGAGGGACCCGGTACTTCCACGGTCCTTTCCGAGACCACCATCGAGGTCCGCAGGGACCCCTACGTGCGGCTGAGCGAAGCCGAATACCGGGAGCTCCACCGGTGGCGGATGCTGGCCCACGAGACCACCCGGGAGGCCCACCAACTTGCTGCCCGACTCCAGGCCGCACGGGAGGAGCTGGGGGATGCCCCCGCCGGAGAGGCCGAGGCCCTGGCTTCGCAACTGGAGGAACTGGAGGTGGCCCTGAGGGGTCCCGCTCCCCGGGGTGCCGCTCCCCCGGTGCTGAACCGGGCAGCGGAGGTGGGCCGGGCCCTGAACAGCGCCCACTTCATGCCGGAGCCCGGGCACAGGCAGCTCCTCCGGTCCGCCGAGAACGACCTGAGTGAGCTTCGGCAGAGGGCCCACGAGGCCCTTGGCCAAGCTTCGGCCCTCCTGTCCGGAGGTCGATAGATGTTCCGACCCCATGGGTCCTCCCTCCTACCAGCCATCCCCAAGGAGAATGGGATGAGACGAATCAGGCGAGTTCCCCTCCTGGCCGCAGCCACGCTGGCCCTCCTCATGGGAGCGACCCCGGCCCTGGCCCAGGGCGTTCCCCTCGATGGGTACCTGAACCACCAGGAGCTCACCAGGGCCCTTCAGGGCCTGGCGAACCAGCATCGCTCCATGGCCTCCCTGGAGGCCCTGGCCCGCTCCGATGGGGGCCGGGAGATCTGGCTCCTCACCCTGGGCAATCCAGCAGGGACCCTGAGAGACCAGAGGCCCGCCCTCCTCCTGGCGGCGAACCTGGAAGGGAATCACCTCATCGGAAGCAGCGCCGCCCTCTACACCGCCCAGCACCTCCTCACCCGCTACGGGCAGGATGAGGAGGTGACCCGGCTCCTGGACCAGCAGACCGTCTACATCCTTCCCCGGGTGAACCCCGACGGTGCGGAGCTCTACTGGGCCATGCCGGGGTACGAGCTCCCCTACAAGCCCCACCTCTCGGCCCCGGACCGGGGAGGTCTGAACATCCGTGAGCTGGGCCGGGATCTGAACGGCGACGGCCTCATCACCCTCATGCGGGTCAGGGACCCGGAGGGGGAGCTCATGCCGGATCCGGACGAGCCCCGCCTCCTGCGCCGGGCGGACCGGGCCCGGGCGGAGCGGGGGATGTACAAGGTCTACGTGGAAGGGATCGACCCCGACAATCTGGATGCCTACGTACCCCACGGCTCCGACGGGGTTAACCTGAATCGCAACTTCCCTCACGAGTATCTCTTCTTCCAGCCCCACGTGGGACCCCACCAGGTGAGCGAGGTGGAGACCAGGGCTCTGGCGGACTTCCTCTTCACCCGGACCAACATCGGGGCCATCCTCACCTTCTCGCCCTACGACAACCTCCGCTCGCCCCCTCCGGCCCAGCGGAGCCCGCCCCCGGGAACGGAGCCGGGGCCCCCCACCGTCCCCACCAACGTCCTTCCGCAGGACCGCCCCTTCCACCAATACATCTCGGAGCGCTTCAACGAGATCACGGGGCTCTCGGGAGACGGGGCCACGGACGAAGCGGGATCGTTCCCCCAGTACGCCTATTTCCAGGCGGGCCTACCCTCCTTCACCACCCCGGTCTGGACCCTCCCACAGGATGGATCCGGGGCCCGGCCCGGGCCGGCGGCGGCCGGGGAGGGCGACGTGGAAGGTGAGTGGTCCATAGCCATGGAGATGATGGGCCAGCCCATGGACGGCTCCCTCTCCATCACCCGGGTTGGAGGCGAGCTACGGGCCAGCCTCAACACCCCTGGAGGGGCCGTGGAGCTCACGGGCCAGGGGCAGGGGGGTCAGTTCCAGGCCTCCGGGGAGGTTCCCCAACTGGGCTCCATCTCCGTCACCGGACGGGTGACGGGGGACGCCATGACGGGATCCGTGGGGCTCGGCCCCATGGGGAGCGCCTCCTTCACAGGCATCCGGGTGGGTGGGCCCGGCGCCCCTCCCACACCGACGGCCAGGGCCAGAAGGGGAGACACCCCCGAGCACCGCTGGCTCAGCTACTTCGACGAGGCCGGAATCGATGGCTTCATTGACTGGACCGAGGCGCAGCATCCGACCCTGGGAACGGTGGAGGTGGGCGGGTTCCGCCCCAACGCCCGGGTGAACCCGCCCCCGGCGGAGATCGCCGACCTGGCGGAGCGCCACGCCCGTTTCGCCGTCTGGCTGGGGCATCAGCTTCCCAAGGTGGAGATCGTGGAGACGAAGGTGGAGGGGCGGGGTGACAACGTCTTCCTCATCACCGCCACCATCACCAACGAGCGCTACCTGCCCACCCACTTCCAGATGGGCACCCGGGTACGGACCCTTCCCATGCTCACGGTGCGCCTCATGCCCACGGACGGTGTGACGGTCATTTCCGGGACCCCTCAGCAACAGATTCCCCGCCTGGAGGGAATGGGGGCCAGGGCTTCCTTCACCTGGCTCGTGACGGGCAGGCCAGGAACGAACATCCGTATGGAGGTCTTCGCCGAGAGGGCGGGGGGTCTCCAGTCCACAACCCTGACGCTGCGCTGAGGAGGACGAACCATGACGCATGCCAGCAGCCAGCTCCGGCGATCCGGGAGGTTCGGCACCGCATTCCGGGGCACGGTGGTGGGAGCCGTCCTGGGGGCCCTTGCCCTCGTCGCGGCCCCGTCCCTGGAAGCCCAGCCCTTTTCCGTCCCGGACCGGGACCCGAAGGTGAACATCCGGTGGGACCGCTACTACGACTACGACCAGACCACGGAGCTCCTCAGGACCCTCCAGCGGGCCTTTCCCAGATTCCTTACCCTGGAGAGCATCGGCAAGTCCTGGGAGGGGAGGGACATCTGGCTCGTAACCATCAACAACCCCGACACGGGGCCCCACCACCAGAAGGCCGCGTTCTACTCCGACGCGGGCATCCACGGAAACGAGGTCCAGGGCACAGAGGTCACCCTCTACATGATCTGGTTCCTCATGGAGAACTACGACCATCTCCCGAAGGTGAAGGAGCTGGTGGACAGCCGGGCCTTCTATCTCGTCCCGGACATGAACCCCGACGCTCGGCAACACTTCTTCGACACGAGCGCCCTCCGGAGCGGAACCCGTCCCTTCGACTCTGACCGGGACGGCCGGGCAAGCGAGGATCCCTCCCAGGACCTTACGGGAAACCGTGAAGTCCTGCAGATGCGGAAGTATACCCCCGGAGAGGGGACCCACGTCGTGTCCCCCGTGGACCCCCGCCTCATGGTGGTGGCGCCCAGGGGCACCAAAGGCGACTACACCCTCCTGGGGTCCGAGGGAACGGACCTGGATGGGGACGGCCGCAGGAACGAGGACGGTGTGGGGGGCTACGACCTGAACCGCAATTTCCCCGTGGGTTGGCAGCCCATGCATATCCAGGGGGGATCACACTGGTATCCCTTTTCCAACCCCGAGAGCCGGGCCATCGGGGACCTCCTGAAGTCCCGTCCCAACGTGGCGGCCCTCCAGACCTGGCACAACACCGGGGGCATGATCCTGCGGGGTCCCGGCTCCCAGTACTACCGGGGCACGGGTGAGTACACGAACCGGGACGTCCGGGCCTACGATTTCCTGGCGGAGCGAGGGGAGCTCATGCTTCCCTACTATCGTTACATGACGGTCTGGAAGGACCTCTACACCGTGTATGGCGGGACCCTGGACTGGGCCCATGATGCCCTGGGGATCATGTCCTTCTGCAACGAGCTCTGGTCCCAGGCCCAGCTCTACCAGGGGTTCTGGAAGGACGACGGCCCCGTTCCCGCCGAGATGCAGCAGCTCTTCTTCAACGACCGCTTGGGCATGGGGGCCTGGTTCCACGAATGGGAGGAATTCGATCATCCCGAGCTCGGAAAGATCGAGATCGGAGGGTGGAGCAAGTGGTGGGGACGCACCACCATCCCCTTCATGCTCCAGGAGCTCCTGCACCGTAACGCCATGTTCGCCATCTTCCACGCCGACGAGATGCCCCTCCTGCGCTTCGACGAGCCGACGGTGGAGCGCATCGCCGGCAACACCTTCCGCATCACGGCGGAAATCCGGAACGAGCGGGCCATCCCCAGCCGAATGGAGGTGGCCGAGCTGAACAATGCCGGCAACCCGGACTACTTCCGGATCCGGGGGGGCAACCTCACGGTGCAGGTCGGCGGGTTCACCTCCGGCGAGCTGAGGAACGAGATCCGCATGGTGGATCGGGATCCTGGGAACATCCCGGTGAGCAGCGGGGTCCAGGGCCATGGCGGGGTCTCGGTGACCTGGATCGTCACCGGCTCGGGCTCCGCCACCATCGAATACACCAGTGACAAGGGGGGAACGCACCGCGCCACGGTGCAGCTGCGGTAGGTGTCCTGGCGGACGAAGCCAGCGCTCCGGTGGGGGATACAGCCCGGCGAGCCCCCACCGGGGCGGCACTCCGCTCCCCCGGTCCAATCCATGGGAGACTCTGCCATGAGAACGAGAGCACATGGAGCCAGATGGACGGCTCATGGAGCCCTTGCCCTGGCTGCGTTGTCCACGAGCTGCCTTCGAGTCACGGCGCCTGAAGAGACCATGATCTGGCAGGGCTCCCTGCAGCCGGCCCCGGAGGCTCCCACCCTCGTTCTGGGCACCATGAGCATGGTGGCGGAGGAGAACGTCACCCTGGTGGGTGTCGGTGTTCACGGGGGAGAGGCCGGCCTCCGGTTGGGATGGAGGGTCCGGGAGGGGTCGTGTGCCGCCCCCGGGGACCCCCTGGCCTCCTCCTCCACCGCCTTCCCGGAGTTCGTCTTGAACGAATCGGGTGAGGGGGAGAGTCAGACGGCGCTTCTGGGCCGGGCCCAGGATGCCCCCACCTACGCCGGGCAGGTCTTCGCCGCCGGGGGGGCCTCCGGCGGCCAGTTGCTGGCCTGCGCGAATCTGACGCGGCAGAACTGAGGCTGGATCAAGACCGTAATGCCGGGCCTACTGACCTCCAGGCCCATGCGGGATCTGCAGGGGAGGGGGGAGGTTCCTTCCGTCCATGACAGGCGCAGGAGGAGCCCCACCACCACTTGCCCGCCCCGGCTGGAGAGGTCATCGAAGGGCACGCTTGACGCTCCCGGGGATCCATCCCCGGCATTCTTGACTCATCGCGGCGAGCCCGCCCCATCGGCGGGTCTCACAGCTGCTCCGCAAGCGTTTTCCGTCTCCGACCGCCCGGCGGCGACGTCCTGCTTGGTCCCGGATGCATCGGCCAGATAGCGGCCGTAGCCGAGCCATTTGACCAAGGCCGCGGCGTTCTCATCCCGGTCGTGGAAGATGCCACGGCGTGGGCAGGTCCATGTTCGGTCGCCCAGCGTCAACTCCGGGGCCCGGGCGTGGCAGACCGAGCATTCCTTCGTGGATGCTTCAACCTGACCGGCCCACCCCACTCCATTCACTGCACTGGTCCAGGATCGTCACACGCCTGGGAGCGAACCTTCGCCAGACCGTTACACCGCCCCCCCACTCTTCCTTCACTGGCCGATCCATGTCGGGGATCAGCCAGGACCGGCTCACTGCCAGCCCGGGCTCCGTGATGGACGGAAAGGGGGCAGAAAGCGGGCCGCGTGAGCATAAGTGAACCGCAAGCCAGGTGACGGAACCATGAACAGAAGGCCTTTTCTGACCATCGGCTTGGCCGTCGCCCTCGCCCTCTTGACCGGGGCGGAGGTCAGTTCGGCGCAGTCCATTCCCATAAGGCCGTCCAACGGCCAATCCAACGG
>Ga0209498_1000420_pt1 | contig 25966 bp, 23 predicted proteins | sample WalLakDeSediment_FD_184131 | JGI IMG/M metagenome (GOLD analysis project Ga0209498, IMG submission 184131) | Lake sediment microbial communities from Walker lake, Nevada to study Microbial Dark Matter (Phase II) - Walker Lake 11/02/13 Deep... | ecosystem: Environmental > Aquatic > Freshwater >...
GTGTATGTCTTATTTACGCGGTCCGCTGACCCGCAACCAGATCAGGGATCTGATGGATCCTCTGCGTGCCGGGCTGACTATGCAAACTGCACAGGCACCACCACTGACAGGGGCAGTGACGATGGAAACAACAGTTGAAACCCCGGCAGCATCTCCGGCAGCGGCCAGTATGCCTGCATTACCTGATAGTGCCGCTCCGGTTTTACCACCAAGCATCAACCAGGCTTTCCTTCCCGTCAGGAGCAGAATAGGACAGGGCGAAACCCTTGTATACCGGCCGATGGTTATGGGCAAGGCTCAAATCGGCTTCATCAATGACCGCATAAACCTGCGCAAAAGCAGGGAACTCCTTTTGACCACCGCAGTTACCGACAATATTTTTCCGGTTGAGTGGGATCAGGCGAATGAACTGGACCTCTCTCTCTCTGATCTGGAAACCGGCCCTGCTCAGGGCGCTATTTTCGAAGCACTGCCGGCATCGGCAGGTGACCCCAAAAATTATACCAAGTGGTCCCGTGAATTTGTGGACTGGCTCTACCGCAACCAGGAATTAGTGCTGATGCAGAGTAAATTGTTTAAACAAGTTTCTGAGCCGGGTGAATCAGAGCGAGATTTCCGGGTCAGACTGCAGCAGAATTCCCGGGAGCAGCGCGATCAGGCTATGGATAAATTGCGGAAAAAATACAGCTCGCGTATCAACACCCTCGAAGATAGAGTCCGCCGCAGCGAACAAAGCTTACGGAACCGGGAAGATCAGGCCAAACAGCACAAGATGCAGACGGCTATTTCAGTCGGCACTACAGTACTGGGCTCCTTCCTCGGCAAATCACCGATCAGCGCTTCAACCCTGGGCCGGGCAACTACGGCCGCCCGTGGAGCCGGCCGTGTTCAAAAAGGACAGGAGGATGCCAAGAGGGCTTCAGAAACACTGGAAGTGCACCGTCAACAGTTGCAGGAGCTTGAAGAGGAATTCAAACGTGAAACCGATCTGCTCAGCTCGGCTATGGACCCAATAACCGAGGAGCTGGAACAGTTCACAGTTAAACCATTGAAAAAAGATATCCTTCTCAAGTTGTTCACTCTGGCCTGGGCACCTTACCTCAGAACCGCCACCGGTATTGCCGAACCGGCCTGGAAATAAACATTCTCCGCTAAAAAACAGGGGCGCCTCCGACAGGCGCCCCGCTTTCGTTAAACCGCTGAGCTGATTAAGAGAATCCCTTTAAGGGCTAACCGCCCTTCCATTATTTTCTTCTTCGGCACCAAACCAGACCACACGCTGGGGAAAGGGTATCTCTATACCGGCCTCTTCGATAGCTGTTTTAATTTTCCAGAGCAGTTCCATTTTAACCCCGAACCATTCCGTTGAAGGGGACCAGATCCGGACCATAATATCAACACTGTTATCCCCAAGGTTTTCTACATAAACATGCGGGGCCGGATTAACCAAAGCCAGTGGATGGGCATTAATAATATCTTTGATCACCTGTATCGCTTTTACGGCATCATCAGCATACCTGATTCCGACAACATATTCAAAGCGGCGCACCGGAGTGCTGGTATAATTAGTAATGCTGGAGCTAAAAACTGTTTCGTTGGGGATACGGATAAAATTACCTTCAAGAGTACGAATCGATGTTGAAATGATGTGAATATCTTCAACAAAGCCCAGGTTTCCCGAAATTTCAACCAGGTCACCGATCTTGATCGGCCGTTCACCCATCAAAAAGATTCCGGAAATGAGGTTGCCGATAATACTCTGACCGGCAAAGCCGATTGCCAGGGCTACAATACCGCCGGCAACTATCAGGCCGGAGGGTTCGATACCGATAGTAGGCAGGATCCAGACGATGGCAATAATCATGATCCCGTAAGATAATGCCTTAGCCAGCAATTCCAGGTTTTCTTTATTTATTTTATCCTTAAACCTGCGGCGCAATTGTAAAGTTAATATCTTTGACGCCAGCAACGCGGCAAAATAGATCAATACTGCCACGATCAGATCAAACCAGGTTACATTGCTGTAAACTGTATGATCAAGCCACTCAAACATTTAATAACCCTCCTCCATAACCGTCCGCCCCTGCTGGCTGAGCAGTTTTGAACTGAATTGCTCCAGGGCTTTAAGCATGCCAGACTGCAGCGGCCGATCAGTGAAGTTAGTTTCCGCATTTAAATCACTGTTAATTTTTATTGCTGCGTTAAGCGAAACCAGGTCCGGGCCATAATAGATTTTCATACCAAAGGCGCTTAAAACAACCCTGTGCACTTCACTCCAGCGCCCCAATGAATTCTGGATCTCGATCTTTAAAATCCCCTTTTCCAGCGGGTTAACCGGAGGCCTGGAAGCATATACAGCGCTCTTCCAATACTTGCATACCAGGCCGTTTCTAACATTACCATAAAGGGTAAACTTGGAGCGGCAGAAGCTGAAAATATCAAGAACATGCTTACCTGCCCTGCGGCGGTCGATCACGCAGGCCAGCTCCAGGGGAAAGGTAACCAGGATCTCTTTACTTGCCCGGGGTTCAACTACCACCGGCCGATCAAATTCTACCAGTAATTGGGTGCTGATACCTGCCGGTACGTGCAGGGGCTCAACCGGGTTAAAATAGAAACTGCCTTTATCTCCCATTATTGCCTTTTCCACACTACCACCAGAGCTGTTTCGGCGGTATAAAAAACCATGCTCATTTTTCTCGACCACAATCGATACCCCCGCCAGGTCGAGCGACAGGGGCAAATTATGGGGGCCCCAGGGAACTCCTTCAGTTTTCTTCCCTTCCCTGTAGGACCAGGAAATATGCCGAGACGCACCAACAGCGCCGCCTTTTTCTTTGGCCATCCTGATTGAAGCCTCCTTGGTAAAACAGCCTGCATCGAATTATGCTTAGGGAAAATACTTCTACTTACTGGAAGGTAAATCCTTTAATAAAATTTTAAGCGGATTAAATTGTGATCAAGCGGGCTGTTTAAGCGCAGAGCAGAAATGTTTTAGCTATTTTTATAAAGGTGGGAGTTTAAACATACGATGGGCACTTTTGCTATACCGCTGACAACGGTTGCTTAAAGTGCCCATTGTTTTTGAGGGTCTTGCCTGTATTGCTCTTTAATCCACTCCGGTTTATCTGCCAACTCAACCAGTCCGCCGGCTGTTGTTTTCATACTTTCATACCGCCGGCTATTTCTTTAACCAAGTCTTTTTTAACCGCTACCTCAGTGGAGACCTCCGGAACCAGTCCGAACCCGCCAGTCATTTCCATTTTTTCTGCGCATACTTTACGCTTTTCCGACGTGCATCCGATTGTTTCGAGGTAACCGGCTTCAACCTTTTTGTTGAAGGCAGCCAGTTCACAGAAGGTAACCGGGCCGGCTGTCGATTCGTACTCTTTCCAGTTAACGCACATCGCTTTCATTTTTGTTACCTCCTTTTGTTGTTTGGTTCTCTACACTATAATTTAAGCAAACAACGTGCCAACATTACAGAAAACCCCGAAAATATTTATCAATAACCTCAAATACTTCAATAAATCCTTTAAAGAGAAGATTTTTAAGTAAATCCACCCAAAATATTTTTGCGCACAACAAAAAAATATCAATTGCGCATTCAGAGCTAACCTGCAAAGATAAAAATACAGTCATCGATATGACGCATATACGTCACATCGATGACTTAAGTATGTCACATCTATAAGGGCAATCTTTACTCGGGGCTTCAAACCAGGAGCAAATTTCTTTATTTGACGTTGATGTTACCTAAATACGGCATCTAAACGATGGCCGCCCATACCCGTGATCAATTCTAGCGGCCTTAGTTAGTGAGTTCAGCCTGAGCCCGGTTATAAAAATTTGACTTTCAACCGCAGCTACCGCCTGTTAAAAAAGTCTAAGCTTTTGAGCGATTAAGGAGCTGGGCAATAAGAACAATAGTGATACTGACCAGGACCATAATTGTTGATAAAGCATTGATATCGGGAGAAATCCCTCTCCTGAGAGTTCCCCATATCCAGAGAGGCAAGGTGGATGAACCGGGGCCTGCAGTAAAAAAGGTAATGACAAAATCTTCGAAGGAGATGGCAAAACCGAGCAGCGCTCCGGCAACTATCCCGGGCAGAAGTATTGGAAAGGTAATATACCAGAAAGATTTCCATTCATTTGCCCCTAAATCCATAGCCGCCTCTTCCATATGTCGATCTGTCCCGGCAAGGCGAACCCGGATTATTACGATGACAAAAGCGCTGATAAAAGCAACATGGCCCAGGATCAAAGTCATAAAGCTCAGCCTGATTCCAAGCAGGGAAAAAACAGTTAACAATGAGATGGCAAATACTACTTCCGGGATCATCAGCGGCATATAAAGTAGCGGGTCAATCATCTTTTTCCCTTTAAACCAGCCTTTTCGTTCCATAAGCAGTGCAGTGGTCGTGCCAATAAAAGTGGCGGCTGCAGTGGCCGAAAGGCATACTATCAGGCTGTTTTTTGCTGCGGTCATCACGGCACGGTTTTCGATAAGAGCCTGATACCATCGAAAACTAAAGCCGCTCCAAACACCAATGATCGGCGATTCATTAAAAGAAAATACGATCAGGACCAGAACCGGGAGGTAGAGGAAAATAAAGATTAGAATGATATAGAATTTAAAAATAAGGGAAGGGCTTTTTGTAATACTATTCGCCCCCCATCAGCGTTCTACCGCTAAACTTGATATAAATCAGCATGCCCAGGAAAGCTGCCGCAATCAGGATAACGGCTGAAGCAGAAGCAAAAGGCCAGTTTCGGGCAACCTTGATCTGGGTTTCAATAATATTACCGATCATGATCGATCTCGATCCACCGAGCATGCGGGGGATGATAAAACTGCCGAATGCCGGAACAAAGGTGAGAATAGAACCACCAACTATACCCGGAAAAGTAAGCGGCAGGGTAATATGCCGGAAAGTCTGGAAAGATCCTGCTCCCAGATCCTGCGCCGACTCAAGCAGGGTCCAGTCAAGCTTGTCAATCGTAGCGTAAAGCGGCAGGACCATGAACTGCAAAAATACATAGACCAGGCCAACCAGTACAGCACCGTCATTGTACATGAGTTGCAAAGGCTCCTCAATTAAGCCAATCCTTCTTAAAAACAGATTTATAATCCCTTCATAGCGAAGCAAAATCATCCAACCATAGGCCCTGATCAAAAGGTTGATCCAGAAAGGGGCAATAACCATCATCAGGTAAAGCGGCTTATACCTTTTCGGACTGCGGGCAATAAAATACGCGAGAGGATAGCCAATGACAATGCAGATTAACACCGTTATCAGGCCGAGGTAGAATGAACGCCATAAAATCTCGAGATAGAGTGGATCAACAAAGCGGATATAGTTATCAAAAGACCATTCGTAGATGATCCGGCCGTAAGCATCCCGTGAGGCAAAACTCATTGCCAGAGTGACAATTAAAGGGATAACAATAAGACAGACAAACCAGAATAAAGTCGGCATGCCTATAAACAGCCTGCTCCAGTCAATAATTCCATTCCTGACGACTTTGTCCGTTGGGTTTGCTTTATCTTTGGCCACTTAGGTTCACTCCGTTGTAAAAACCGATTGGTCAGGTTCCCAGGATACATAAACTTCCTGCCCCAACATGGCATGAGCTGAAGATATCGGGGCATGAGCTGTTAAGGTGAACCCGGAAGGTGTTTTGGTCCTGACTATGATCTTGGCTGTTGAACCAACGAAGATAACTTCTTCCACCACGGCAGGAATAACATTTAAATGATCTTTGGAACCTATTTTCCGGTCATCTTTAAGCTTCTCTGAAGCTTCAGTTCCCAGTATAGTTATATCCTCCGGCCGGATCGAAAGGTGAGCCGGCTGGCCGGAAACGGGAGCTGCTTCATAATGCGACACAGCATAGATTATAGTCTCTCCATGTTCCAAAAGAACATAATCCCTGTCAATTCCTTTCATAACACAGTCAAGCAGGTTTGTATCACCGATAAAATCGGCAACGAATCGACTGCGGGGATAGCGGTAAACGTCTCTGGGACTGTCAACCTGTTCGATCAGGCCGCTGTTCATCACAGCAACCCGGTCTGACATAACAAGTGCCTCTTCCTGGTCATGGGTAACATAAACAAAAGTCATCCCCAATCTCTTTTGAAGGTGCTTTAGCTCTACCTGCATCTGCTTGCGCAGTTTGAGATCCAGGGCGCCCAGCGGCTCATCAAGAAGCAGGACCCGGGGATTATTTACAATCGCCCGGGCCACTGCTACACGCTGCTGTTCACCACCGCTCAGTTGCTTCGGCAGACGGTCGGCATATGTCTCCATCTTGACCAATTTTAAAGCTTCTTCAACTTTCGGACGATATTCCTTTTCCTTGACACCCTTCATCTTTAAACCAAAGGCGACATTCTGAAAAACTGACATATGCGGAAAAAGAGCATAACTCTGAAAGACAGTATTGACATCACGTTCGAAAGGCTTTTTACCCCTGACTGAAACACCATCGATCAGGACATCTCCCCGGTCGGGTTCTTCAAACCCACCAATCATTCTCAGTGTTGTTGTTTTGCCACACCCGCTCGGGCCCAGAAGGGTCAGAAATTCGCCCTGGTAAATCTCCAGGGAAACCCCTTTAACTGCACCAACACTGCCAAAATATTTCTCGATTTCGACCAGCTCAACCATAGCCTTTTTTTCGCCTGTCATACCGACCATCCGATCTTATGAGAATATAATTTACCTGGCTGCCAAAACCTCTGTCCAAAAACGGTCATATAGTTCGGTTGCCTCGCCAACATCAGTAAGCGGTTCCATTCTTTCAAGAGCTTCAATCGGCGGGTTAATAATTTCGTTATCGCGATATTCGGGGTCAGCCACATCCAAAGCAGCCTGATTGCCGGTGCCATATTGAATATAGAGGGCGTTTGCCAGGTTTACTTCCCCGTCAAGCAAGAAATTAATGAAAACCTCTGCAGTCTCTTTATGGGGCGCATCTTTGGGTATATTCAGATATTCAAGCCAGACACTTCCACCCTCCTTGGGGATGGTATATTCAATCGCCGGGTTTTCAGCCTGGGCTCTTAAAGCGCGCCCACTCCAGGTCTGCATTAACCATACTTCTTCAGCGGCCAGCATTTCTTCCATGCCAACGATGATAAAGTCAAGCAGGTTTGGTTTCAAACTGATGGCTGCATCTCTTGCTGCCATCAGTTCATTTTCATCCCTGGTATTGATCGAGTAACCCAGGTACTGCAAGATGGGAGCAATACCTTCACGGGCTGAATCCATGATCGAAACCCTGCCTTTATAGCGGGGATCCCAGAGAACTCCCCATGAATCAGCATTTTCAACATATTTTGTGTTATAAGCAAGACCGGTAGTGCCAAAAGCATAAATAACGGAATATTTTCCTTCAGGATCCATGGCACTGGATTTAAAATAGGGAATGACATTATCGATGTTTGGGATATTGCCATAGTTCAACTCGTCCAGCAAATCGAGCTCGATCATTACCTCTAACATATAGTCAGAAGTTACCATCAGATCGTAGACCCCGGGGTTGGCCTGAATCTTGGCCAACAGCTCTTCCATGTCGGCGTAGAAATCGATCTCTACTTTAACCCCGTATTCCTCTTCAAATTGAGCAACCACATCGGGATCTATATAGTCACTCCAATTGAGCATATAGATTGTACCGGCAAGGGCTCCATCTTCTGACGGAGTTTCTGTTCCGCCGCAACCGGTTAAGCAGAAAATTGATAAAGTAAATATCACCATTAAAAAAACGATGCTGCCTGAGAGTTTTAAAAATCTGATCATCTTAATATCCCCCTTCTGATAGTTTGTTGGTTAATAAACATACCCAAATATGCTAAATCATCTTTGATCAATCACTCCTTTCACTTCATTGTTATTTGTACATATCAATTACTATTTCGGCAGGTTTTTCCAGTTTCCTCTTTAAATTTTGATCGATACAGTCAATCGTTTCGCCTGGCCGCCCGGCCACGCTGAGATCGATCGAGGATTTTTTTACGCATACGGATCGCGGACGGAGTCACTTCCACCAACTCGTCATCTTCAATATATTCCATAGCTTTTTCCAGGGTAAAGGTAACCGGCGGCGCCAGCCTGATCGCCTCATCAGCAGCACTGGCCCGGACATTGGTCAGGTGTTTCTTTTTGCATACATTTACATCGAGATCATTTTCACGCGAATATTCACCTACAATCATTCCACCGTAAACCTGGTCGTTGGGATGAATAAACAGAAAACCACGTTCCTCAACATTATGAATGCCATAGGGAGTTGCCTCACCGGTTTCAAAGGCTACCAAAACCCCACGGCGACGTCCGGGAATTTCGCCTTTCCAGGGTCCGTAGTGGCTGAAAAGGTGGTGCATGATCCCCTCGCCGCGGGTATCGGTCAGCAGTTCGGAACGAAAACCGATCAAACAACGGGCCGGAATGAGGAATTCCAGCTTGATGTTGCTTTCTCCCGCCGGCTGCAGGTTGATCATCTCACCAAGACGGCTGCCTATGTTTTCGATCACCCGGCCAGAGTAGATTTCCGGAATGTTTAAAAAGAGCCTTTCGTACGGCTCACAGGTCAGGCCGTCAATTTTTTTCAGGATCGGCTTCGGTTTGGAAATCTGAAGCTCGTAGCCCTCACGCCGCATCGTTTCAATCAGAATGCCCAGGTGCAGTTCGCCACGCCCCGAAACCTGGAAGGTTTCGGGAGAATCGGTTTCAGCCACCTTCAGGCTGACATTTGTTTCAGCCTCTTTCCACAACCGGCTGCGTAAGTGACGGGAGGTAACATATTTACCTTCCCGCCCGGCAAAAGGGCTGTCGTTAACCATGAAATTCATGGTCAATGTCGGTTCGTCCACAGCCAAAAGCGGCAAGGGAACCGGGTGCTCCGAATCGCTGACGGTTTCCCCGATATTAACCTGGCCCAATCCGGCCACAGCCACAATATCGCCGGCCTCGGCCCGAGTTGTTTCCCGGCGCTTCAAACCTTCATAAGTCCAGAGCCGGCCTACTTTTAATATTTCCACCAGACCATCCTGTTTACAAAGAGCAATATTCTGGCCGCTGTTGATATAACCGTTGCGGATCCGCCCGATAGCTATGCGGCCGAGGTAGTCGTCATAATCGAGGGTGTTGATCTGAAGCTGCAGCACCCCTTCCGGATCGACTGTCGGCGGGGGGATTTCCGCCACAATCAATTCGAACAAAGGCTGCAGGCTGCTGCCCGATTTATTGGAATCGGCCGTAGCTGTTCCCTGGCGGGATGAAGTATAGATCACCGGAAAATCCAACTGCCAGTCTGCAGCTTCCAATTCCACGAAAAGATCGAAAACCTCATTTAAAACTTCTTCAGAGCGGGCATCAGGCCGGTCGATCTTGTTAATAACCACTATTATGCGCAGTCCCACTTCCAGGGCCTTACGCAGCACAAACTTGGTTTGCGCCATCGGCCCTTCGAATGCATCAACCAGCAAGAGGGCTCCGTCGACCATCCGCAGAACCCGCTCTACTTCGCCTCCAAAATCGGCATGGCCCGGGGTATCGACGATATTGATCTTGGTGCTGCCATAATGCACCGCTGTATTCTTGGATAAAATTGTGATACCCCGCTCACGCTCCAGATCAATAGAATCCATAACCCGCTCCATGACCCGCTCGTTATCACGGAAAATACCGGCCTGGTGGAGCAGGCCATCCACCAGTGTTGTTTTTCCATGGTCGACATGGGCGATAATTGCGATATTGCGAATATTTTCCTGAGCTTTTATAACCAAATTTCTTCACCCGTTCTGATAATCAAAATAGCAGGGGCATGATCTTGTTTGCCCTCTGCCTGCAGTTCAGATCAATAGTGATTGATAGGCTCTCATTAAACCATTATTTCCCGGGAAATGCAATGATTTATGATCTGCCCTGCAGCATAACCCGTGGGCAAACACTGAGCGGAAGGCAATAAATTAACCACTGCCAAAAAATTTATTCTAATAATTATTAGACCGATAATGATATATTATGATATAATAATATTCGCAGCTGGGCTAAATGCCGATACCCTGAAAAATTTGCTAAGGAAGGCTCTCTGCAAAAACCAACTAAAGAAAGGAATGAGTTGCGATTAAGATTGATATCAAAAAAACCCAGGTTGTGTTTTCCCCCGAAAACGATGAAGAAAAAGCAAAACTGACCGCTCTCTGGAAGATCATGATTGACTGTGTTAAAGATTCCAGGAAGCTTGTTCCGGTCGGTGAATATGTTCCGGTAAAAAGTGACAAGGGCGCTTCATTCTATATCGAAGGTCTTGAGCCGCAGGACAGCACCTTTACCGAGGTCAGGGTTGAACATGACACCCAGGTTTACTGCAAAACCTGCAATAAACTTTTAAGCTTAAAAGCCGGGGATGTTATTCCGCTCTGCTGCGGAAATATGATGCAAATCGTAGATTAATAATTCTTTGCAGATTAAACCGACAAGCTGCCCTGGCCTGCAGTTGCCTGTACAATCCAGCCAAACCGGCAAAAGGATCCGAGGTACCTGCGCTTTTCCATCAGTCATTATCAGCGGCACCTCGCAGCAACGGCCAGGGCAGCTTAGTTGATGTCATATGCTGTCAGACCACGGCAAATGACAGATTCTAACGTTATTCCGGTTGTGATAAACCAGTTATACTATGGATGAAAGTGCCGGAAAAAGTTATAGTATAAAGGCTTAACAGCAGCCGGAGGTGTATATTTTTTGGAGAACATCGATCATAAAATTGCTGAAGTAAAAAGAAAAATTGCGGATGTAAAAAAACGCTGGCCTTTTCATTCCCCCAAGCCGAGCATGTTTCAGGAACTGGAAACCCTGGAAATGGAACTTGAAGATCTGAAAAGAAAGAAAATAACCCTGACCGATTAACCGGAAAATCATTTATCGCAGTACCGCCCAGTCGATTTTGCATCTGGAGAATCGTTTTAGAGTAAACATTAAACACTACAAACGCGGCACCTGAGGAGGTTAATTTATGCCCCAGGTAGAAATGAATAACCCTGCACCGGATTTCACCTTGTATGACTTTAACGGTAAACAGTTCAGCCTTTCAGAGTTAAAAGGCAAAAAACATATCCTTCTGGTTTTAAATCGCGGCTTCGCCTGACTATTTTGCCGGAGGCACCTGGCGCAGTTGCGCCGCAACCATGACAAATATACCCTGCGGGACACTATTGTAATCTCTATCGGCCCTGAAAATGCCGCCAGTTTTCACCATTACTGGCAGAGTAATAACCTGCCCTTTATCGGCCTGCCGGATGAGAAGCATTCAGTGCTAAAACTTTACGGGCAGCAGGTCAGGCTGTTCAAGTTTGGTCGCCAACCGGCCCAAATGATTATCGACAAGCAGGGCATGCTGCGGTATGTGCATTACGGTCACTCGATGAGCGATATTCCAACCAGCGAAGAAATGCTAAGCCTGCTTGATAAACTGCAGGCTGAGGCTGCGGCAGATGCACCACAGGGCTAGATGATGAAATTTCCTGTCCTTAAATATTGCCCGGGGAGGAAACATTATGAATCAAGATTATGATGAGCCAATGTTTATAGATTTGGTTTCCTGTGAAAAAGGTTGTCCGGAAGATCAGATCGAGATGGAAATCAGGACGCTTTGCCTGGGACAGCCCTTTGCAGTACTGGCAACCCAGGGAGAAGGTCAGCCCTATGCATCACTGATTAGTTTTGCCGTAAGTGATGACCTTAAACACCTTGCATTTTCCACACCGGCTCAGACCAGAAAATACAACCTGATCATCAAGAACAGTAAGGTATCAATCCTGGTCGATAACCGCTCACAGCAGCCGGAGAGCATCAACCTGATCAGCGGAGTGACGATCACAGGCCGGGCCAGAGCTCTTACAGATACTGTTGAGATTGATAACTGGTCCCGACTGCTGATCGAGAAACACAGTTACCTGCAGAAGTTTGTTAAATCCCCCTCGTCCAGCTTGATCGTAGTCGATACTGTCCGCTTTTTTTATGTGAGACGTTTCCAGGAGGTTTACCAGTGGACACCCAAAGACCTTTCTTAGTTTCACTCGACGACGCCTACGATTATCCTTCTGACCTGTTAGGCAACAAAGCGCGCAATCTTTCCCTCTGTAAAAGAAAAGGTTTTACTGTCCCGGACGGTTTTTCTGTCAGCACAGAAAGTTATCTCTCATTCATCCGGCATAATAGTCTGGAACAGTGGATCGATTTTGAGTTATACAGAAAACCTTTTGAGGAGATGAGGTGGGAAGAGCTCTGGGACATCTCTTTCCGGATCCGATCTGCCTTCTTGAAAAGAACTCTTCCTGCCGCAATAGAAGAAGATATTCTGCTGCATGCTTCGAAATGGCCAGTGGAGACAAGGTTTGCAGTTCGTTCTTCAGCCTCTTCAGAAGACTCCTCTGCCTTTTCCTTTGCGGGAATCCATGAATCCTATCTGAATATATCCCATGATGAGCTGATTGAAAAAGTGAAATTGGTATGGGCCTCTCTATGGAGCGACCGTTCCCTGCTTTACCGCAAGGAAAAGAAACTTGATTCACGGCAGAGCACAATGTCTGTGCTGATTCAGGTAATGGAACCAAGCACAGTATCCGGTCTTGCCTTTACAGCCGATCCGGCTACCGGGCAGGCCAATATGATCATTGTGGAAATAATCAGGGGATCGCTGGATCTACTGGTAGACAACATCGAAGAGCCGGAACGGTTCAGACTTGAAAAATCCTCCGGCAAGATTATACAAGCCCGCCCCATGGGCGAGACGACTCTTGTTTCAACTGATACCCTGCAGCAGCTCAGCAGTAAGTTCCTCGAGCTGGAAAAAATCTTTGGACAGCCAATCGATATCGAATGGACGGGAACAGGCGATGCCTTTACCGTTCTTCAGGTTAGACCAATCACGGGTTTGGTTCTTGACACTCAAAACGAACGGTCCTGGTATCTTACCCTGACCCCCGGAGCGAAAGCAATGATCGCCCTCGCTGAAAAGGTCGAAAATATCCTGATTCCAGAAATGATCAAAGAGGTGGAATTCTACACTACAGAAGGTTCTTTTCCGGAGGATCCACAACTATTTATGGAACGGTTGAAAGGGAGAGGTGAGAGCTACCGTAAATGGAAGAAAATTTACAGGGAAGAATTTATCCCCTTTGCTCATGGAATCCGTACCTTCGGGACTTACTATAATGATCTGATCAAGCCAGAAGATCCTTACTCATTTATTCTGCTCTTAAAATCAGATCAGCTTCTGGCTCAAAAAAGAAACCGGCAGATGGATCAATTGAGCCAGATACTTAAGCGATCTCCGGCAATACAGAAAAAGCTCTCCGCCTATTTGGAAAAAAAGGAGAATGACAGCGCAACACACTTTCTTGAGTGCATTGCTGGTGATTCTGAGGATGGAAGTCTTTTTAGCAAGGCCTTTGAAGAACTGCTCTCCAGTCAGATGGATGTCTACTATGAAAACAGAAGCCTGGGCGATGACCCAAAGACATTGTTGCGGACGATCCTCTCTCTGGCAGGGGCGGCAGAAAAAACCCTTGATGGGGATAAAAATCTGCATTTTTACAAAGACCTGGAAAGAATATATTTTGAAAAAGCCGGGCCCGAGAGACAGGATGAGGCTTTGAATTGGCTGCGGATCGGCCGACTGAGCTGGATACTGCGCGATGATGACAATATTCTTCTCGGAAAGCTGGAAAATCAGCTGCTTCGTTATATGAAAGAAGGTCTGGCCAGGCTAAAGCAAGCAGGGCTGCTGAAGGATATACCTGAACGTATAGTGCTGGAAGACTGGGATACAGTGTTTAACAGTTTGCAAAATAATGAAACCCTTACCCTGACTGCAGCTGAACCAAGGGACCATGGGAAAAAGCACTCCGGACTGAAACCGCGACAGCTGGTCGGCCAACCGTCTTCGCCCGGAACGATCACCGGAAAAGCGAGAGTAATCCGGTCCGTGGAAGATTTTAAAGACGTGGTCACAGGAGAAATCCTCGTTTTTGATGCAGTTCAACCACAAATGACTTTCATCATTTCCCTGGCCGGTGGGATTGTCGAAAGGCGTGGAGGAATGTTGGTTCATTCCTCGATCATTGCCCGGGAACTGGAAATCCCTGCGGTCAACGGCGTCAGCCGGGCGACGGATCTGATCGAAACCGGCGAGCTGATCACTGTAAACGGAGACCTGGGCCTGGTGGTAATCGGAGAGCCGGAGTTCAACATGGAAAAAGATGATCTGCCAGTTTGAACTTGTTAAGTCAACTAAGCGGGGACGGTTAAGAATAATTACGGGCTCTCAATGTTTGAAATTAACATTGAGCATGTTGTTATCATTGAATTGCCGGCTTCATTATGGCTTATGGTTTAGTGATTACTTAGGCCTATGCCGGCATATTGATCAAGCATAAAGATAGTTAATTCTTTTAATATTTTTTCAACTCAACCTCACATTCAAAGGCCCGGCGGTTTATTTCCCGCTGCCCGCTACCGGCTCCGGCAAGAAAATCCTCCAGGGCTTCTTCGAAATAAAGGCGATCTACAGGCTGATGCGGGTAGCCGGCCAGGGCGTTAATCATGACTATATTCTGGGCCCGGGGATCTCCCGCCGACCTGGCCAGGGACGTGGCATCGAGAATGTAGAGTTCTTTAACCAGGCTCTTGATAGCCTTAAGAATATCTGCCGTCTCCGGGTAATCTGCTTCTTTAAGCGTTACCGAAACCGGGTATACAGGCACTGTATTGACAATGACTACAGTTTCTGCGCAGGCATATTTAGAAGCAACTCTTAATGCTTCCAGCGGTTCAAAAGCAAGAATCAAGCCTGCTTGCCCGTAGGGAACCAGGGGTCCGTATTCTTTATGCAGGGAAAGCCGCAGATGGCTCATCACCGAACCGCCGCGCTGGGAGGCACCATAAGTCTCTCCCACAACCACTCTGTAGCCGGCAGCTGTCGCCGCCAGAGCGGCCAGGCCTGAAGCAAGAATATTGCCCTGTCCACCGACTCCGGCAATGATCATATTATATGGTTCCTTGATCGGCCTGATCAGGATAAACCCTCCTTTTCGCTTCCCTGTTCAAAAGTCTCGTCGACTGCCAAAATTGCCCCCCTGGGGCATAGTACTGCACAGGCGCCGCAGCCGGTGCAGAGCGCATCGCTGATCAGCGCCTTTGAATCCTCTGTCATGGTAATCGCCGGACAGCCAAAGACCCGCCCACAGAAATTATTACATCCGCAGGCTTCACCGGCGCACTTTTCGGCAATTACCCGGTAAAGTTTTCGTTCTTTCCGGGCGGCCTGCAGGGCACATTCTCTACGAAGAATGAGCACCCGCAGTCCCTTTTCACGGAGAAGTCCATAAAGGGCCGGGATTGTTTCATCAAGATCGTGGGGGTCGGCAATAAGGGTTTTCAAACCCATGCCTGTTGTTATATTTTCGATCTTAAGCGGTTCGACGGCAACACCGGCAGCATTGAGGCCTGCACCGGGATGGGGCTGAAAACCGGTCATGGCAGTAATAGAATTGTCGAGGACCACCGCTATAAAATCAGCCTCGTTGTAAAGACCGTTCAACAGGGCCGGGAGGCAGGCATGGAAAAAAGTTGAGTCGCCCATGACAGCCAGCACTGGCTGGTTCATGCCGAAACGGTGCAGCTGACCAAAACCGTTAGCCAGGCCTATCCCGCTTCCCATGCACATAACACTGCGCAGAAGCATAAAGCCGGTCTTAAAAATCCCAAGAGTATAACAGCCAATATCACCGAGAACAAAGGCCTGCCGGCCGTCCAGTTCCAAAGCGCACTTGATCGCCCAGAAAGAGGAGCGGTGAGGACAGCCTGGGCAAAGGGTCATTTCGCGTTCCGGCATCTCCATTTTAAGGATACCCTGCAGGTGATCAGTTTCAGGCAGTTTAAGCGGATCAGGCAGGTTAAAAACTTTAGCCAAGCCTCTGGCCGCGAGACCGGTATTCAGTTCGCCCAACCCGGGCCCTGCTTCACCACTGATATGTCCCGAAGCCTGCCCAAAAAAGCGGTAAGCTTTGCCCCCATACTGGGCCATCAGGGAGGTCACATTTTGTTCCAGAAAAGGATCGGTCTCCTCAAAGAAGATTATATTTTCAGCTTCCCGCAGGTGAGTTAAAACCTTTTCGCGGGGCAGGGGCCAGGTTGTGCCTACTTTGAGCAGGCCGGTTTTTTGATCCAATGCCAGAAGTTCAAGGGCTTCCCGGGCATAAAGCAAAGCCGGCCCGCTGGCCACAACCACAGTTTCGGCTTTTTCCGGGCCGCTGTAGCAGTTAAAGAGTGATTCTTCAAAGATCAGGCGAGCCTGCTCCTGGCGTCCGTGGATCATGCCATGCATGGGTGCAAAACAAAAAAAACGGTCCCAGGGTTCAATCTTAACCTTTCGCTCTTCTTTAAGCGGTAATTCGCCGAGAGTAAAGTTTCCCCGGGCATGACAGATCCGGGTAACCACACGGAGAATCACGTAGGTTTCAATTTGTTCCGAAAGCTCAAAAGCCCAGCAGCACATAGCCCTGGCTTCTTCAACCGTCGAAGGTTCCAGCAGAGGCACTTCGGCGTGCCGTGCAAAATGGCGTGAATCGACTTCGTTAATGCTGGAATGGGCTCCAGGATCGTCACCGACAACAATGACCAGTCCACCCCGTGTGCCAGGATGGTTCAGGCTGAGGAGCAGGTCTGCAGTTACAGCCAAGCCGTTCTGCTTCATCACACACAGAGCCCTTAAGCCGGCAAAAGAAGCCGCGGCGGCGGCCTCCAGGGCAACCATTTCATTTGTGGACCATTCACCGTAGAGTTGATTTTCGCCGGCCAGCTTGAAGAGAGATTCAGCCACCTCCACGCAGGGGGAACCGGGATAGGAACTGCAGAAATCAACACCTGCTTCAAGGGCTCCCCGGGCCAAAGCTTCATTGCCTGTCATGATCACCCTATGGCCGGGTCTGTTCAAGGCTATCATCTAGACACCTTCCCCTCTGATCTGCCTGCAGGTTTCATCGTCGAACCTGAGATAGCTGTTATTTATTACCACGGACGGGGATTCTGCTTTTCCCTCCAGGACACGCTTTTTTTTATTCAGGGCGGCATTGCTTAAGGCTTTTAAAAAATCACGGGAGCAGGGTCTGGTTTCGAGAAAGCCTTTATCTTTGGCTTTATTAACCAGGGAACCTCCTTTTTCCGTCCTGACTATTAATGTGCACCATGCCGGATCTCCTTCAGTGGATCCGATCGCAAGATCGGCCAGCTCAGAAGTAGGGTCGGCGCATGAATGGCATCCCCGGCGCACATAACGGCGGGTTTCCTCCAGGGACAGGGTTATTTGACCCTGATCGGTATCAAGACTTATACCGGCCTCCCTGGGAATATCGGCATGTTTGATAGAGGTTGCCCCGTACCTGGTTTTCAGTTGATCAAAAAAAACATAATCGAGGGCCCAAAAACAAAAAAGTCCAAGAATCAGGGCGACTTTTTCCCTGCCTTCAACAGAGCTGTTAAGCTGCATCTTTCGCAAAGCAGTAACCTGGCAGGGCCTGCCCACTACGGTTACTTGTTCGATTCCGGAGCGCAGGGTCCGGTTTAACCCTGATAATCCTGGGCAAACACCATACTTGGAGCCGGCTGCCTCAAGAACCTGCTGCCGGTTACGGGCTAAAACCGGCCGGGGATAGATACCATCAGTTAAAGTTAAAAGCGCTGCGTCGGAAAAACCGTCCTCCAGAGCGATGACAGCCAGGGTGGACACTACACCGCCATACTGGGCTGCGCCCCTAATTTCCAACCTGGATGAACGGGCCTGCAATACTTCCCGGTATGCCCCTAGAGCCGCATCACTACTGCTGCCGGTAATATCTCCAGCCAGATCAGTATAATCGGTAAAAGTGCGCGGACAAACTTTGTAACAGTTTCCATCAGTTAAGGCACAATTATGAACCACTGCTACACGGTCGCCTTCCGACTTGATGTAAGGGCAGAGCTCGACACAGGCGCCACAGGAAACACACCAACCGGGGCCGATTACCTCATCTTTAAGCTGTTCCGGACCCTTACTCAATTCATCCAGAATCAAGGCCTCTCCTCCTCTACTGCAGAGATTATAACACAGAGGAAGACTAAAACTAAAGGGTTTAGAGAGGGCGATCAGGGGCGATTACCGCCTGCCTCACATCTACTTAAATAAGGATCAAACATATTAATCTTTGTTATGTTTTAAGTTTTTATCTGTAGCAATGCTTCTCCGCCTGGGGTAGAATAGTAAAGCACAGATAAAAAGCTTAAAGCGGATTATAAAAACTGTCCTTAGTTAAGATCATATATTACCGGGATAACCTTAAAATAAATGAGGCTCCACAAAATGCAGCACAGGGTTGATTCAAGAAGGATCAGAAAACTAAATGAGAAGCCTGCCGGCAAAGGGCCGGTCGTTTACTGGATGAGCCGCGACCAGAGAACAAGCGACAACTGGGCCCTTTTATATGCGCAGGATCTGGCTCTGCATAGCAATTCAGCCTTAATTGTTGTTTTTTGCCTGGTGCCGCAGTTCCTGGGGGCTACACTGCGCCATTATCGTTTCATGCTAAAAGGATTGGCCGAGGTGGAGATGAATCTGCGCAGATTAAACATAGACTTCGTTCTACTTTCCGGCAAGCCCGAAGAAGAGGTTGCCCGTTTTTGCCGCGATCGGCAGGTTGGGGCTCTGATTGGCGATTTTTCACCGCTTCGCATCAACCTGCGTTGGAAAACAGAAACGGCAAAAGCTATTGAAACAGCCTTTTTCGAGGTCGATACCCACAATATCGTCCCCTGTTGGACCGCCTCACCAAAGCAGGAGTATGCCGCCTATACATTCCGGCCGAAAATTAAAAAACTGCTGCCGGATTTTTTAACCGATATCCCCCGGGTGATCAAGCATCCTATAAGCCTGCCTGAACAGCCTTCCTGCACTGATTGGCTAAAAGCAGAGAAAGTTCTGAAGATCGATCGGACTGTCAGTGAGGTACCCTTTATTACTGCTGGTGAGAAAGCAGCCCGAGCTGACATGCAAACTTTTATAGAAGACAAACTGGCCCGTTACGATGCCGAGCGCAACAACCCGACCAAAGATGGCCAGTCGGGGCTTTCCCCATACCTGCACTTTGGACAACTAAGCGCCCAGCGTTTGGCCTATTTAGTCAGGCAGGCCGAAGCTCCCGGTGTCTATACAGAAGCCTTCCTGGAAGAACTGATCGTGCGCCGGGAGCTTTCCGACAACTTCTGCTTTTACAATAACCGCTATGATACAGTGGAGGCTTTTCCCCGCTGGGCCAAGGAAACTCTGGCAGCCCATGCTGTTGATCCTCGCGAACATCTTTATTCGCTGGAAGAGTTTGAAGCCGGTAAAACCCATGACAAACTCTGGAATGCCGCTCAGAACGAAATGAAGGTAACCGGTAAAATGCACGGCTACTTGCGTATGTACTGGGCAAAGAAGATCCTCGAGTGGACTGAATCAGCAGAGCAGGCTATGCAGACAGCAATTTACTTAAACGATAAATATTCGCTCGATGGGCGCGACCCCAACGGTTATGCCGGTATTGCCTGGAGTATCGGCGGCGTACACGACCGGGCCTGGTTTCAGCGGCCTATTTTCGGTAAAATCCGCTATATGAGCTATAGCGGCAGCAAGTCGAAGTTCAAAATTGAACACTATATCGATAAAGTCACCTCCGCTACTCATCAATTATAGCTTGACAGAAAGAATATCGTGATCTATAATTGTAACACGATATTATAAATATGTAGCACTGATAATAGGAGTTAATCGCTGTGACTTCCTAATTTTCGGACTTATGGGTCTAACCTCCCTGTCACCCTTTTAACACTGTCAGAGCGGGCTAATCGTCCGCTCTGACCTATTCCACCGGCAATAAGTTGATCAAAGCGGAACCTGTCACCGAGCCTTTCAACTTATTGGCGTGCAGTCTATTTTGATAAAACTTTTAGGGAGTAGCTTTTGAGATAGTTGTGGCGCATCAGGCGGCATTCGAGAAAGTTGATCGGCTTGCCCCGGCCAAAGAGGCTGGCAGCAACAAAAGCCTTGCAGTTCTTTTCCATGATCATTACCGCGGCTACTGCATCACTTTTGGTCGGCCCACAGCAGAGGGCTCCATTATTATTTAACAGTACCGCGTTGCGACCTTTTAGTTTTTTCGCTATCTCAAAGGCTGTGATGGCGGGATTATCCAGATCAAGCTTTTTGATTGTCTGCACATTGACCCCGATGATCTGGGCAAAATCATCCAGATATGGGCAAATTGTCAGGCCAATCCGCGAAATGGTTAATATATCGAATAAGGTAGTTTGTATGACAGCGTTAATCTGAGCATGTTTCCGATAGATTTCACGGTGGATAATAGCAGCCGGAGGAAACCCTTTAAGGCCTTGCCGCGCTGCACAATTATTAAGATTGACCTCTATAATATTACCATTATACTGCGGAAAAGGATCTTTTTCGGTGGGATAAAGATAGAGCTTAAAGCCGTTTTCCGTTCTTTCGCTGTTGCCAAACTGCTGGGGTTTAGCGATTACGGCTTCTTTTTTATAACGGGTATGAAGACCTACAATATAATCACTCAAACATAACGGGTCGATCAAATCGCAGCCACTTGCTTCAAGGTAACGCTGGTTGATAATATCAACGCTGATCTTTTCCAGTTCCGCCGCCACTCTAAATGCCTCTTCGCAATCTTTCCCCAGGCAGAGAGTCCCATGTGAAACCATCAGATAGGCTTTACCATCAGATTCAGAAAGAGCTGCAGCCACGTTCCTTTTTAACGTTTCACTGCCCGGAAAACCGTAAGGAATCGAGTTTACCTGGCTGCCAAGCAAGGCGGCCGCTGCCGGGCTGGTTACTTTAATATCGAGCCCCAAGGGGCTAACTACAGAGGCATAAAGCTGATGGGTATGGATGATAAAATTGATTTCTGCGCGCAGCCTGTAACCTTCGGCATGGACCCCTTTTTCAGATGAGGGCTCCACATCACCTTCGTAGCTGCAGTCTTCAATGTCGACTATGACAATTTCATCCGGGGTCAGCGTCTCATAAGCCCGTCCACTGGGGGTAATTACAAATTGATCCGCACTGATCCGGCAGCTGACATTGCCCCAGGTCCGGGTAATCAACCCGCTTTCAGCCAGCTTCTTCCCCGCCTGCACAACAATTTCTTTTGCTTCCCGGACATCCATCCTTTGCCACATCCGATCAATTCAATAAGCAAAACAAATTCTTAAATAATGCTCAATATTAATGGTGGCCTGACACTATTGTATTATTTAAACTTGCAAAGTGCAATTTTCCCTAAAGCCAAATCAAAGCCCTATCTTCCTTTAAAGCGGGCTTTGCGCCTTTCAATAAATGAAAGCACCCCTTCCCGGGCATCCTCACTGTTAATAATTGGCTGCAGATCAGGCAGCAAACGGGATACAGCTTTTTTGATTCCCTCGGAGCGGGCCAGGCGGGCAGAGAGAAGGGATGCCTGTACCCCAAGGGGGGCCTGCTCGGCAATTCTCTCAGCAACAATAAGCGCCCGATCATATTGTTCGCCGGGAGCGGTTACCTCTTGAACCAGGCCCATCCGGTATGCTTCTTCAGCGGAAATCTCATCTCCCGTGAGTAGGTAAAGCATGGCGTTACCCCACCCGATCTCCTGGTAAAGGCGCGCTGTAGCGCCCCCTACAGGGTAAATGCCCCGTTTAACTTCAATCTGCCCGAACTTAGTATCCGAGGCGGCCAACCGCACATCAGCAGCTAAAAGCAGTTCGAGACCGATGGTGTAGCAAATACCCTGAACAGCCATGACAAGAGGCTTGCCAACCCTTCTGGCTTCGTCAAGACCGAAAGGATCACAAAACTTTTCAGGCAGGTCAGGAAAATGGCCGGAGCTGAAGACTTCAACCCATTTTGGCAGGTCCAATCCGGCAGTAAAATTTTTGCCGTTAGCAAAAAGCATTCCACAGCGCAGGTCAGAATTATAATGAAGCCTTCCCAGCGCTTCTGCCAGCTGCATATACATATCAAGATCAAATGCATTCATCTTATCGGGGCGATTAAGCCCGATCAACAGTATATGCCCTTTCTTTGCAACAGTAACCTTACTCATAATTTGCACCACCTCTTCATCTTAATTTATTGCACCGAATAAGCCTGATCGATACCTTTGTTAATTATAGCAAAGGCCGGACAATTCTCAGGCTTATTTAGTAAATTACATATTGCTTAATTTTGACTTGAAGTAAAAAATTCTGCTATTATTGACTCACTGGAATAGCAGATCACTATTTCTTCTTTAACACTGCAAATCCAAAGGTGGTTTTATAGATGATTATGAATTATCCCCTCTTGATAAAAACGATGCTTAACAGAGCCTCTGAACTTTTCCCCGAGAAAGAAATTTTCTCCCGCTGCCACGATCAAGATTTCCGCTATACCTACGGAAAATTTTATGAAAGAGTCTGTCGGCTGGCCAATATCCTGGAACAGCTGGGGATCAAAAAGGGAGACAGGGTGGGAACTTTTGCCTGGAACACCCACCGTCATATGGAGCTTTATTTTGCCATTGCCTGCAGTGGGGCAGTTTTACATACATTAAATATTCGCCTTTTTGCCGAACATCTTGAGCATATTATCAATCATGCTGAAGATAAAGTTATTTTTATCGATGAGGACCTGGTACCCCAAATCGAAGAACTTAGGGCAAGGATCCCCACCGTAGAGAAGTTTGTGATTATGACCGACCAGAATGAAATACCCCAAACCAGCCTCACTCCCGTATTTCATTACGAAAAATTGATGCAGGAAAGCGCTCCTGTTTTCGAGTTTCCGGATCTGGATGAAGACACACCGGCCGCCATTGCTTACACCTCGGCCACAACAGGCCTGCCCAAGGGAGTTGTCTATTCGCACCGCTCCACATACCTGCATGCCCTGACCCTTTGCGTCCCCGATGCCATCGGAATTTCGGAGCGGGATGTGATCCTACCCGTCGTTCCCATGTTTCATGTGTTTTCCTGGGGCTTTCCCTTCTCTGCCGCCCTGATGGGTGCAAAACTGGTTTTGCCCGGCCGTAATCTCACGCCCCAGGCTCTCTGCACCCTGATCGAACAGGAAAAAGTGACTCTTATACCCGGTGTTCCCACGATCTGGATCAATGTCTTTCAGCACCTGGAAAGCGGAGTCAGTTATGATTTTAGCAGCCTGCGCTACATTCTAAACGGCGGCGCCCCTATCGCCAAAACCTTGGTGGAAGCTTTTCATAAAAAACATGGTATTCAGATTCTCGGCACATATGGCATGACTGAAGCTTCCCCAGTGGTCCTGACCTGTCCTATGAAGAGCATCATGGATAACTGGGATGAGGATCGGAAATATGGGCAGAAGGCCAAACAGGGAAGACTGCTGCCCGGCTTAGAAGCAAAAATTATTAACGATAAAGGTGCAGAGGTACGCAGAGACGGCAAAGAAATGGGCGAACTTCTGTTGAAGGGCCCCTGGATTGCCGGGGCTTATTACAAAGACCCGGAACGGAGCAAAGAAACCTACAAGGATGGCTGGTATTACAGCAACGATATTGTAACCGTCGACGAAAATTGCTATATTCTCGTTCAGGACCGGGGTAAGGATTTGATCAAAAGCGGTGGGGAATGGATTTCCTCTGTGGAGCTGGAAAATAAAATTATGGCCCACCCCGCCGTAGTGGAAGCGGCCGTCATCGCCATTCCCGATGAAAAATGGCAGGAGCGACCCCTGGCCTGCATTGTGCTTAAAGAAAAAGCGGCAGGCAAAATCAGCGAAGAAGATATTATCAATTTTTTAAAAGATAAAGTAGCCAGATGGTGGCTGCCGGATAAAATTATCTTTGTCGGTGAAATACCAAAGACCAGCGTAGGCAAATTTGATAAAAAATACATGCGAAAACAATTCTCCTGATCGCTATTAAATGTTATATATAAACTATCAGGAAATGAAGCCTTGTTTGACGAAAAACCTTGGCAACAAAATACCAGCTGTTCATTAATCATAATTATTAATTTTGTTGGTGGGGAACTAAAATGCCGAGATTATGGAGTGCCAAAACCCGCGATGCAGATATCGGTGATGCCGGCAGCCGGGAGTATGACCTGATTATTATCGGCGGGGGAATCACCGGCGCCGCTATAGCCCGAGAATGTGCCCTGAGAGGGCTTTCTTTCTGCCTGCTTGACAAAAACGATTTTGCTTTCGGCACTTCATCAAGATCATCAAAACTTTTCCATGGCGGAATGCGTTATCTTGCCTCTGGCGAGTTTGGGTTAGTCCGCGAATCGACCAGTGAGCGAAACTGGCTGCGGCAGCATTTTCCGAACCTTGTCAGACCGCTCGGTTTTATTTATCCTGCTTATGAAAAGGGTAAAGCAAGGCCCTTAATGGTTTGGCTCGCCGTAAAACTTTATGATTTGCTATCGGAATGGTTCAGTAAAGACAAGAATTACCAAAAATCCAAAATATTCAAAGCAGCATTTATTAAAGAGTTAGAACCGGCCATTACCGTTAAAGAGCCTGAGCTGGGCAGAATGATTATGGCCGGCTTTTACTATGATACCACCTGTGACGATGCCCGGGTAACCGTGGAAATTATCAAGGAAAGCCTCGATTATTCAGGCGGCAATTCTACAGCGTTAAGCTATACCAGGGTTAAAGGCTTTCTCAAAGATACGGCAGGGCGTGTCAGCGGTGTATCGGTCAGAGATGAACTGGGCGAAAAAAATTTTGAAGTCAGAGGGTGCTGCGTGGTATCTGCTGCAGGCATCTGGACAGATCAGGTCCTTGCGACTACTGAATACAGCGAACCGCGAATATATCCGACAAAAGGCGTACATATCGTCGTACCGGCTGAACGTCTCGGCAACAGAAATGCTTTCAGCCTGATTTCCTTTGATGACCGAAGATTTTTCTTCGTCTTAAGAAGAGATCGCGTTTCTGTTATCGGCACAACAGATACTGCCTATTATCCGGAATCAAAAAACCTCGACGAGCCCTGGTGCAAAAAGGAAGATTGCGATTACCTGCTGCGGACAGTCAACAGAATGTTTCCGCATTCCAGGCTTACTTATGAAGACATTATCAGCACTTATGCCGGGATCAGGCCTCTAATCCGGCAGGAAGGGGCCAGGCATGAATCTGATGTTTCCCGCAGGCATGAAATATTCCAAACCCCGGACGGGGTGGTGGCGATCGCCGGGGGCAAATCAACTATTCACCGGAAAATGGCTGAAGACCTGCTCTTTTACCTGGTTAAATATAAATACTTGAAACCCTTTGCCAAACCGGAATATAACAGGCACGGCTATTCCAAACAACCCTTTCAGGTAGGTTTGAGCAGAAAAGAATTTGACAAAATTAATGCGGCGGAAAACCTGCTGGAAGCAGCGCACCCCGATCAAATTGAATATTTTTATACCCAGTTTGGCCGGGGAGGTATCGAGATTCTGGAGGCTATCAAAAAAGACCCGGCATCCGGCCGGCCACTGCTCGAGGGTTACCCGCACTGCGCGGCCGAAATAAATTACATCCTTGACTATGAACAGGCCCCGAAGCTGATCGATATTCTCTGCCGCAGAACAGAAGCCCAGTGGATGATCTGGCACTATAAACAGCCGGAGCTGGCTGAGGCGGCAGCTGCTATAATGGCCTCTTATTACCGATGGGGTAAAGAACAGAAAACCGCTGAAATTCAAGAATACCTTACGTATATAACCAACACGGTAAGCTTTTTGAATTGCTGAAAAGCCCATAAGAATTTTATTATCCGGTTGACAGCGGTTATTAAATATTACTATAATTAGTTAAACCCCTTTCTGCACCCGGGAAAGGGGCATATTAAACGGGCCGTTAT
>Ga0209498_1000421_pt1 | contig 25916 bp, 27 predicted proteins | sample WalLakDeSediment_FD_184131 | JGI IMG/M metagenome (GOLD analysis project Ga0209498, IMG submission 184131) | Lake sediment microbial communities from Walker lake, Nevada to study Microbial Dark Matter (Phase II) - Walker Lake 11/02/13 Deep... | ecosystem: Environmental > Aquatic > Freshwater >...
AGGGTAGTCATGATTGGAAACAAAGATATAGGGATAACTCTTGTCATCCCGCAGAAGGATGTTGTAGCGCGGCCGGTGGCGCTTGATCAGGTTCGCCTCGAGCAGCAGGGCCTCGGCCTCGGTCTGCGTCACCGCGACGCGGATGTCGGCGATCTGCGCGACCATGGCACGGGTCTTCGGGCTGCGCTCACCGGCGGTGCGGAAGTAACTCGCGATGCGCTTACGCAGGCTGTTCGCCTTGCCGACGTAAAGTACGGTACCGGCCTCGTCCAGCATCTGGTAGACACCGGGCGCCGGTGTGCAGGTCTTCAGGAAGGCCTTGTCATCAAACGCGGGCGCGGTCTCGTTCATGCGTTCAGGATAACCGGGCGCGGATCTCCCGGAACAATCCCTCGAACATCGCGGGTGTCAGGCGGCGGGTCTGGGTGTTGTAGCGCGAGCAGTGGTAGGAGTCGAACAACCGCCGCCCCTGCCCCAGGTCATGCTGGGCACCGTGGGCGAAGGGGTATGCAGCGAGAGCAAGGCCCTGGGCACGCAAAACCGCGTCGTGGGCGATACGGCCCAGGGCCAGAATGACCCGCGGGGCCACCGCGTCGATCTCCGCGGCCAGGAAACCGTTGCAGGTACGGATCTCGGCCGGCGTCGGCTTGTTCTGTGGCGGCAGGCACTTTACGGCGTTGGTCACCCGGCAGTCCTTCAGGACCAGCCCATCGTCGGCTGCGACCGCGTTGGGCTGGTTCGAGAACCCGAAAGCGTGCAGGGTGTGATAGAGGAGGATGCCGGCATGATCGCCCGTGAAGGGCCGCCCAGTCGCGTTGGCGCCGTGCATTCCGGGTGCCAGACCGACGATCAGCAGGGAAGCATTGCCGGGCCCAAAAGGCGCCACGGGCGCGGCGTGGTAGCCGGGACGGTCGCGCCGCACCGCAGCGAGGTGCCCGGCGAGCCGCGGGCAGCGCACACAGGTCGGGTCGAAGGTCGATGTGTCGTTCACCACCGCGAGTACGGGCGCCGGGCGAGTTCGTTGTTGTAGTAGCGCGGGTCCTCCGATACCTCCGCCCCCAGCCAGTCCGGCCGGGCGAAGGCCTCGTCGGCGTCTTCCAGCTCGATCTCGGCGACGATCAGGCCCGCGTTCTCGCCGGCGAACTCGTCGATCTCCCAAAGATGGGCTTCGTGCCTGACCTCGTGGCGCGTCTTCTCGATGACCTCTCCGGAAAGTTCTGCGAGCAGCACCCGGGCCTGTTCGGGGGGGATCGGATATTCGAACTCGAGCCGCTCGACGCCGAGGGTGGCGCTCTTGATGTTGAGGTTGGCCCGATCGCCGTCGATGCGGACACGCACCGAGGCGCGCGTGTTCCCGCACAGATAGCCTTGGCGCAGCACCCGTGATTCGTGCACAGAAGAGCGCCAGCTATCGTTTTTTAACAAGAACTTGCGTTCAATTTCTTGAGGCATTTGGTGATTCTCTGCGGCGCACTCCGCGAAGGGTAACGCGCCCGGACCCCGGTAGCCAATCGGACCCCCGTCCGGTAGGGGCGGCCTCTGGCCACGATGGGGGTTGGCACCCCAACCTTCTCGGCCAGGCCGATCGCGACCGGAGGTCGCTTACGGGGTTACATTCGGATGAGGGCGGCGCCCCAGGTGAAACCGCCGCCGAAGGCTTCGGTCAGGATCAGTTCTCCCGGCTTGATGCGCCCGTCGCGCACGGCGACATCCAGCGCCAGCGGGATCGAGGCGGCGGAGGTGTTCCCATGGGTATCCACCGTGACCACGACGTGATCCATGGACATCGCCAGCTTCTTCGCCGTCGCCTGGATGATCCGGATGTTGGCCTGGTGCGGGACCAGCCAGTCGAGGTCGGCCTTGCCGATGCCGTTGTGCGCCAGGGTCTCGTCCACGATCTGGTCCAGCGTGTTCACCGCGACCCGGAATACGGCGCGGCCCTCCATCCGGATCTTGGTATCCGCCACGTCGTTGCGCGACACCCCGCCCGGCACCTCGAGCAATGCGCGATGGGCGCCGTCGGCATGCAGGTGGGTCGAGATCACGCCCGGCTCCTCAGAGCGCGACAGAATCACGGCACCCGCGCCGTCGCCCCAGAGGATGCAGTTACCGCGGTCTGTGTAGTCGGTGATACGCGAAAGGGTCTCGGCACCCACCACCAGGACGTGCCGGCACTGTCCGCCGCGGATGAACTGATCCGCCGTAGCCAACGCAAACACGAATCCGCTGCAGACGGCCTGCAGGTCGAAGGCCGGACAGCCGCCCACGCCAAGCTTGGCCTGCAGCAGACAGGCAGTGCTGGGAAAGATCTGGTCCGGGGTGGTGGTGGCGACCAGGATCATGTCCAGGTCGGCTGCGCGCAGCCCCGCGGCATCCAGTGCCTGGCGCGAGGCGTGCAGCGCCAGGTCTGAGGTCGTCTCGCCGGGTGCTGCGATATGGCGCAGGCGGATCCCGGTGCGATCAAAGATCCACTCATCAGTGGTATCGATCATCTCCTCCAGGTCGGCATTGGTCAGAATGCCTTCCGGCAGGTAGCCCCCGGTGCCCGTGATGCGTGAAAAGCTCACACTTCCACCTCCTGCCGCAACATGCGTCCGAGCTGCTTGTCGATGCGCTGCGGAACATTGGCCTCGACCTCCTTGCGCGCGATCCGGACCGCATTCTGGAATGCGACTTCGTCGGCGCCGCCGTGGCTCTTGATGACGATCCCCTGCAGACCGAGCAGCGAGGCGCCGTTGTAGCGCCGGGGGTCGATACGGTTGCGGAAACGGTTCAGCACCGGCAGTGCGACCAGCCCGCGCAGACGCGTGAGCCAGTTGCGCTTGAATTCCGCTTTGATGTTATGGGCGATCATCCGGGCCACGCCCTCGCTGGTCTTCAGCGCGACGTTGCCGACGAAGCCGTCACAGACCACGACATCCACGTCGCTGCAATAGACGTCGTTGCCCTCGACGAAACCGATGTAGTTCAACGAGGACTTCTCCAGCAGGTGGGCCGCCTCGCGGACACGGTCATTGCCCTTCATGGCTTCGGAGCCGATGTTCAGCAGACCGACGCGGGGCGATTCCAGCCCGTCGATGGAGCTCACCAGGACCGAGCCCATTACCGCGAACTGGTACAGGTGGGCGGCCTCGACGTCGATGTTGGCGCCGAGGTCCAGCATGTGGGTGTGTCCGAACAGGGAAGGCAGGGCGGTGGCGATCGCAGGCCGGTCGATGCCGGGCAGCGTCTTCAGCACATAGCGCGCGGTGGCCATCAGCGCGCCGGTATTGCCGGCGCTGACGCAGGCGTCCGCGCTGCCCAGCTTCACCAGATCAATGGCCCTGCGCATCGAGGAATCCTTCTTGTTCCGCAGGGCCACCGCGGGAAGCTCCTCCATGCCCACCGTCTGCGAGGCATGCACGACCTGGGTGCGCGCCCTGTCCTTCTCCGGCCAGTGGCGCATGTGGGCTCCGATCACCGCCTCGTCGCCCACGAGGAGCAACCCGATGTCAGCGGTTTCTCCCAGGGCCGCGAGGGCAGCCGGCATGATCACGGAGGCCCCGTGGTCTCCGCTCATCACGTCCAGAGCAATGGTGTACCTGTGATTCATGCCGATCGCGACCCGCTCTCTTTCCGCACGACCCCGTGCATTCCGGCGTTCCGATGCCAGAAAGCGACACCGCCCCCTCGCCCAACCCCGCCAGCGCAGAGCGCGGCGGACAAGGACCAACAGCCGGGCCGCGGGTTCAGACCATCAGAACCAGACTGTCCCGGCAGCCGGCATACAGGGATTGACTCGACGTGAACGGGCCGCGGAACGCAGTGCTCCGTGGCCCGCAAGAACGACCTGGACGGGTCGATCAATCCTCGTCGTCTTCGACCGCCACGTCCTTCTGGATGATCTGGCGCCCACGATAGAAGCCATCGGGCGACACGTGGTGCCGGCGATGCACTTCCCCGGTGGTCGGCTCGATCGAGAGGGTAGCTCCCTTGAGGGCATCATGCGAACGGCGCATACCGCGCTTCGAGGGGGTCATACGGGCTTGTTGAACGGCCATGGTGCTTCTCCAGTATTCCGAATTCCAAAATCCGGGCGCAGTGTATAAGGTTTGGCGCGCCCGCGTCAGCGATTCTTTCGCAGTTCCGTCAGAACGGCGAACGGGTTTTCCGCATCCCGATCCCCTCCTCCCGCCTCGAACTCGTGCGGCAGACGCGCCTCGCAATCGTCGTGCCTGGGCGCTAGAGGCAATGCCAGAAGAATCTCCTCTTCGACGAACTCGGCGGGCCGCAGCAGGCCGTCCGGGCCCAGTTCGAGAACCTCCTGAGCGTCACCCAGCGCCGGCGACGGCCCGGACGGATCGACCAGCACCACGTCCGGTTTCAGACTGAGCCGCCAGGTCATCGGCTGCAGGCAACGCTGGCACTGCAGACCGACCTCACCGGTGAGCGAACCCTGAAGCCGGATCTCTCCGAGGGCGCCTCGCACGACGGTCAACCCAACCCGCACCGAAATCGGTGATCCCTCGCGTGCGGCGGCGCGTACCCGCGGGAGATCGTCGCCTCCAAGCTCTCCGTCCCACCGCTGGTTCAGTGCGCGCGGAAGAAAGGGATCCAAGGTAACGGGGATGCGGCTCATACAAGGGCGCGGAATATACGCGCGCGGGGGTTTTCTGTCAAAGCGAACAGAGGCTTACTTGCAGCAACGCGAAGCCTTGCGGATACTGCCTGTTCATTAATCCTTAACAGGACCCAGGGCGTGCCCCCGATCCGCAAACTGCTGATAGCCAACCGCGGCGAGATCGCCGTGCGCCTCATCCGCGCCTGCGCGGAGATGGGCATCACCTCGGTCGCCGTCTTCACCGATGCCGACCGGCACGCCCTGCACGTGAAAAAGGCCGACGAGGCCTACTCGATCGGGCCGGACACCATGGGCGGCTATCTGAACATGCACCGGCTGATCAACGTGGCGCGCGCCGCCGGCTGTGACGCAGCCCATCCCGGATACGGATTCCTGTCCGAGAACGCTGACTTCGCAGCGGCCTGTGCGTCCCGGGGCATCCGCTTCGTCGGGCCATCGGCGGCGGTGATCCGCCGCATGGGCGATAAGGTGGCCGCCCGCACCGCGATGATCGCGGCCGGCGTGCCGGTCGTCCCGGGATCGGAGGGCAACCTCGAGGACGTCGAGGCCGCCCTGCCCGTCGCGGAGAAGGTTGGCTACCCGGTGATGCTGAAGGCCACCAATGGCGGCGGCGGGCGCGGCATCCGGCTGTGCACCGATCCCGAGAGTCTGCGCCGCAACTTCGACCGCGTACGCTCCGAGGCGACGCGCGCCTTCGGCAGCACCGAGATCTTCCTGGAAAAGGCGATCATCAATCCGCGCCACATCGAGGTCCAGATCCTCGCCGACAGTCACGGCAACGTCACCCACCTGTTCGAGCGCGACTGTTCGATCCAGCGCCGGCACCAGAAACTCATCGAGATCGCACCCTCGCCGCAGTTGACCGAGGAGCAGCGCGCATACGTGTGCGAGGCCGCGGTGACCGCCGCACGCGCGGTCAACTATGAGAACGCAGGCACCGTCGAATTCCTGATGGATCACGACGGATCTTTCTATTTCATGGAGATGAACACACGTCTTCAGGTAGAACATCCGATCAGCGAGATGATCACCGGGGTCGACATCGTGCAGGAGCAGTTGCGCGTGGCGGCCGGGCTGCCACTGCGCTACCGGCAGGAGGACATCACCAGCCGCGGCTACGCGATGGAATTCCGCATCAATGCCGAGGATCCCGAGAACGACTTCCTGCCGAGCTTCGGACGCATCACGCGCTACTTCGCCCCCGGCGGTCCCGGGATCCGTACCGATGGCGCGATTTATACCGGCTACCAGATTCCCCCACACTACGACTCCATGTGCGCCAAGCTGATCTGCTGGGCCCTGGACTGGGACCTGCTGCTAGCCCGTGCTGATCGCGCGCTGCGCGACATCGGCGTCTACGGGGTCAAGACCACCATCCCCTATCACCTGGCGATCGTGAACCACCCGGAGTTCCGCACCGGCGTCTTCAATACCGGGTTCATCGGCGACCACCCGGAGCTGACCCACGTCCCAGAGGCCCGCCCCAACCGCAACCTCGCGGTCGTCATCGCCGCCGCCCTGGCCGCCCACCACGGCCTTTAGGATCACCCCATGAGCCGAGTACACATCACCGACGTCACCCTGCGCGACGGCCATCAGAGCCTGATCGCCACCCGCTTGCGCACCGAGGACATGCTGCCGATCTGTCCGCAACTGGACCGCATCGGGTTCCATTCCCTGGAGGCCTGGGGCGGCGCGACCTTCGACGCCTGCGTGCGATTCCTGAAGGAGGACCCATGGGAACGCCTGCAGCGGCTGAAGGCAGCCCTTCCCAACACGCCCTTGCAGATGCTGCTGCGCGGCCAGAACCTGCTCGGCTACCGCCACTACGCCGATGACGTCGTGCGCAGCTTCGTGCAGCGCAGCGCCGAGGGCGGCATCGGGATCTTCCGCATCTTCGACGCAATGAACGACGTCAGGAACCTGCGCGTGGCGATCGAGGCTACCCGCGAGGCCGGGGCCCATGCCCAGGGGACGATCTGCTACACGACCAGCCCGGTGCACACCGCCCGACAGTTCGTGGCCATGGCACGCGAGATGGTGGAGATGGGCGCGCAGAGCATCGCGATCAAGGACATGGCGGGCCTGCTGACCCCGAACGCGACCCGCGAACTGGTCGGCGATCTGGTCGAGGCGGTCGACGTACCCATCCACCTGCACGCCCACGCGACCTCGGGCCTTTCCGAGCTGTGCCAATGGCAGGCCATCGAGGCCGGTTGCCGCCACATCGAGACCGCCATCTCCGCCTTTGCCGGCGGCACCAGTCATCCCCCGACGGAGAGCCTGGTAGCGGCCTTGGCCGGCACCCGCTTCGACACCGGGCTAGACCTGGAGGCACTGCAGGAGATCAGCAGCTACTTCCGCGAGGTGCGCAAGAAGTACGCGCGCTTCGAGAGCGGCTACACGGGTGTGGACACGCGGGTTCTGGTCAACCAGGTACCCGGAGGCATGATCTCCAACCTCGCCAACCAGCTGCGCGATCAGGATGCGCTGGACAAGTTCGAGGCCGTCCTGCTGGAGATCCCGACCGTCCGCGAGGATCTCGGCTACCCGCCCCTGGTCACCCCGACCTCGCAGATCGTCGGTACCCAGGCGGTGATGAACGTGCTTGCCGGAGAGCGCTACAAGGTCATCACCAACGAGGTCAAGCATTACCTGATGGGTCACTACGGCAGAACCCCGGGTCCCGTCAATCCGATCATCCGCGGCAAGGCCATCGGCAATGCCGAGGTGCTGGAGTGCCGGCCCGCGGACCGCCTCAAGCCGGAACTGGACAGTCTGCGCGCGGAGATCGGCGAACTCGCGCTGACCGAAAAGGACGTGCTGACCTACGCGTTGTTCCCGGAGGTCGGACGCCAGTTCCTGCAGCAGCGCAGCGACGGGACACTGCTGCCGGAACCCCTGAATCCTCCGCAGGCCTCCACCGCCGAGGGTTGCCCTGCCCCGGTGGAGTTCAATGTCACCTTCCATGGCGAGACCTATCACATCAAGGTCACCGGCAGCGGCCACCGCCGCGAGGATTCCCGGCCGCTCTACGTGACCGTCGATGGCCTTCCGGAGGAAGTCCTGCTGGAGACCCTGGAAGAGATCGACGTCACCCCGGGAGCGGCGGTGATCGGCGATGGCGGCAAGCGCAACCGGAAGTCCGGTGCGCGCCGGGCCACCCGCCCCGGCGACGTCACCACCTCGATGCCCGGAACCGTGATCGACGTGCTGGTCAGCGAGGGTCAGGAGGTCACGGCCGGCGATCCCGTACTGGTGATCGAGGCCATGAAGATGGAGTCCGAGATCCCTGCTCCCATCACTGGTACGGTGAAAACCATCAACGTGACCAAGGGTCAGGCCGCGAACCCGGACGACGCCCTGATCGAGATCGAGGCCTGAGTGCGGGGCACGCGCAGCCTCGTACTGGCATCCACCTCAACCTACCGCCGCTCTCTGCTGGAGCGGCTCCATCTCGGTTTCGAGACCGCACGCCCACGGGTCGAAGAGACCCGGCTTCCCGACGAAGCGCCGGAGGCCATGGTGGAGCGGCTGGCCATCGCCAAGGCCGCGGATGTCGCCCAGCACTACCCCGATGCACTGATCATCGGCTCGGACCAGTGTGCCGCCATCGGCGACCGTATTCTGGGCAAACCCGGAGACCACGAGCACGCACTGGAACAGCTCGGGGCGCTCTCGGGAAAGCGCGTGATCTTTCACACCGGCCTGTGCCTGATCGACACCGCCTCGGGGCGCCAGTGGCGCGGGGTGGTCCCGTACACCGTGCATTTCCGCGAACTGGAAACAGCGGAGATCGAGCGCTACCTGCGGCTGGAGAAGCCCTACGACTGTTCGGGCAGCTTCAAGTCGGAAGGGCTGGGTATCGCACTGTTCCGTCGCATGGAAGGCGATGACCCCACTGCACTGATCGGCCTGCCACTGATCCGGCTGTGCACCTGGCTCCGGGAGGCCGGGCTGGTGCTGCCTCCCTACCCAGCGCGTCCGGGACATGAGAGTCAGCAAGAATAATCTGAAGTGATTTCTGTAATGCTCTAAAAAATCGTTGATACCCCGACGGAAGGGCAACGAATGATCGAAATACCCCTTAAGTTTCTCGAAAAATATTGATCTGGATCACAATTTTCCGGTACCGTTTACGGAATATTAGCAACCACTGATGATTGGTGACGGATTTTGCGGGGAGACTTGAAAAACGCCGCTGAAGACGTCTTAAATAGAGATTCGCATTGCATGACCCGCTGAAGCGCGCCCTTCGCGATGGCGGACACTACAGGAAGTACGCTTCCGTACAGGACGTACACGAAACCAAGGGCTCAACAACCTAGGAGATTCTTGATATGCGTAAGTCAATGAAAGTTCTGGCTGCTGCCGCTCTGATCGGCGCGTTTGCGATTCCCATGTCCTCCAGCGCCCAGTGGGGCGGCCCCGGCTGGGGCGGCCCCGGTTACGGCGGCTATGGTCCTGGCTACGGCTACCCTGGCTACGGCGGCTACGGCCCGGGCTACGGCCGCGGCATGGGTGACATGTTCGGCTTCGGCGACATGTTCAGCGACTTCGACTTCAGCGCCCGCGGGCGTGGCGCCGGCTCCGGCTATGGCCGCGGTTATGGCGACGGCTACGGCTACGGCCAGCCCTATGGCTACGGCTACCGTCCGTACTACGGCGCTCCTTACGGCGGCGCTCCCTGGGGCGCCCCTCAGGCCCCTCAGGCCCCTGAAGCCGAGTAAGGCTGCCTGAAGGCGAGCAACCGGCCTGCCGGTTGAGCGCGAGGCCCGGTCCGAAAGGTCCGGGCCTTTTTACGTTCAGGGCCTTGGGCAAAGACCGCCTCCATTGACGTCGCGAGGGCACAGGACTTAACGTGAAAGTCACGGCCACGCCCGCCGCCATGCCCGCGCTTATGGAGTGCGGGAGCTTGCTCCCGCTATTCGGTGACGGGGAGACCCCCAAAGCGGCGGCAAGCCGCCGCACTCCATAGGCGCTTGTGCTTTCATCATTCGGGGTGGCGCGCTCCGAGGCCATGACAGTTAGCCCCAGGCATCAGCGGATTGCGCTGCGCTCTTCGCCCTACGGAAAAACCCGTATGTGGCCATGGCCGGCATTGGCCTAAACTCGTCCGAGAACCCCAGCCAAGGTACATTCATGTCCACGGCCCCCCTCCCGCCCCTGACCCGCCGGCATTCCCGCACGGAGGTGTCCGCCCCCTGGGTCTGGCTTGCGGGCCGCAGCGCGATGTTGATTGCCCTCTATTATGCCGTGGGCCTGTGGGGCTTCGTCTTCACACCGGACGCCTACGGCATCCCCCTGGTCTGGCCGGCCACGGGTGTGGGTCTGGCCTTCGTCTTCGTCTACGGCTACCGACTGCTGCCGGCATTGGGCATCGCCGCCGCTCTGGTCACCTGGCAGTTTACCAGCGCGATGATGCCCCTGCCCGAGGCCCTGGGCATCATCGTCGCCACCCTGGCCGGCGTGGCCCTGGGCGCCCATGGGCTTCACCGTTTCGGGTTCTCGGCCCGATTCGAGCGGCTACGCGACGTCTGGCTGCTGTTCCTGATAGGGGGCCTCGCCGTCTCGGGAACGGCCGCAACCGCAGGTGCCTGGGGCATGGCCGCGAGCATGGATACCCTGCACTTCAGCGATACGTGGTGGCTTTGCTGGATGGCGGATCTGATGGGGCTGATGCTGGTTGCACCAGTACTCCTCACTTGGCTGGGAACGGGCTTCACCTGGCATGCCGAACAGAGTCATGCGAAGGCGGCAGCCCTGGGGTTCAGTCTCGTTGCCATCTCCGGCGTGGTCTATACCCGGTCGGGCATCTGCCCAATTGCCATGCCACTGTCCTATGCCGTGTTTCCGCTGGTGATGCTGGCGGCGGTGCGTTGTCCGGTCCAGATCACGACGGCCCTGACCATGGTGGCCGGCGCGATCGCACTCTCCGGCACGGGGTGGGGCATGGGTCCGTTTGCGGAACTGGGCCTGGATGTGAGCCTGCTGTCGTTGAACGCACAACTGGCCTTGCTGGTACTGACGGCCCTGGTCCTCAGCGCACTGCGCGGCGAGCGCGAAGCCGCGGAGGCACGTGCCCGACAACACCTCGATGAGCTTGCTCGCGCCGGACGGCTGAGTACGCTGGGAGAACTGTCCGCAGGTCTGGCCCACGAGCTCAACCAGCCGTTATGCGCCCTGACCAGCTACGCCCAGGCCAGCAAGAGACTGCTCGAACGCGGCAGGATGGAAGAACTGAAGGATGCACTGGGCCAGCTCAACGCCAGCGCACACCGCGCGGCCGAAACCGTCCGGCAGATGCGTGCCTTCGCGGCCGGACACACGCCCGAGTTCTCTTCCATCGCCCTACCGGACCTCCTGAGGCCGGTGATAGATCTCCTGGGCCCCGAACTGCGACGCAATGGGGTGCAGATGGAAGTCTCTCTGCCGGATCCGCCTCCCCGGATCAGGGTCGCTCCGGTTCAGATAGAGCAGGTTCTCGTCAATCTGCTGCGCAACGCCATGGAGGCCACCGAGGGTCGTGCGGACGGTCAGATCTGCCTGTCGGTGTTGCAGGATGGCACTCAACTGCGGTTCAGCGTCACAGACAACGGGATGGGTATCCCTGAGTATCGGCTTCCCAACCTCTTTGACCCCTTCGCCACCTGGAAGTCCGGCGGACTGGGGCTTGGACTGTCCATCAGCCGGTCGCTGGTCGAGGCACACGGCGGACACCTGACCGCCCGCAACCGCGAAGAAGGCGGTGCCGAGTTTCAATTCACGCTGCCCGTGGAGGACAGCCATGCCCGCACCTAAACTCCCCCATGTCTACCTGGTCGATGACGATGCCGACGTGCGGACCGCCGTCAGCCTGCTGCTCAAGACCGAGGATTTCCGCGTCACTGCCTTTGCCGATGCCGGCTCGGTCCTCGCCGCCGTGGACGAGACAACCCCGGGCTGCCTGCTCCTCGATGTGCGCCTCCCCGACATGGACGGACTGACCCTGCATCGCCAGCTCAAGGCGCAGCGTGTCGGCATGCCCGTGATCTTCATCACCGGTCACGGAGACATCCCAATGGCGGTCAGGGCCGTCAACGAAGGTGCCCTGGATTTCCTGGAAAAGCCCTTCCACGATGACGCCTTGATCGAGGGGGTCCGGCACGCCCTGGCCCTGGACGCGGAACAGCGTGCCGGTGCCGCGGAGATGGCCGAGGTGGAGGAACGGCTGGTTTCGTTGACCCCGCGGGAACGGCAGGTTCTCGAGGCCCTGCTCGACGGCCAGCCAAACAAGCTGATCGCCCGGCAGCTCGACGTCAGCGTGCGCACGGTGGAGATTCACCGTGGCCACCTGATGCAGAAGATGGGCGCCAGGAGCGCCTCCCACCTGGCGCGTCTGGCGCTGGCCTGCGCCGAATACCGGGACCGGTTGGTGCCAAGCTGAAAAGCAAACCGCAGGTCGGGTTAGCCCAAAGGGCGTAACCCGGAGGGTCTCACTGGGCCGTGACTTTCACGCTGAGAAAGCGGCGCTCCGTCGCCGGGCAACGAGCCTGGCGCACGCATGCGCCAGAATCGGCGTCGACGCTCGCGCCGCTACCGTTGCCGGAAGCTTTCCGCAGAGAACGGTGAAAAGAGACCGTGGCCGCTCAGCGTTGCCGCCACGCGGAAGGGCACGCCGACGAACTCGATGCCGGTCATTAAGAATGACTATTTTGACGAGAGGAAGAATGAATCGGATTTGGGGTCCGCGATGGAAATTCTCGGCGTAGACTGGGTTGTGAGCCGAAAGCAACGACAGCTTCAGCGGCCACCGGCCCACAGGTGCAGCCATTGTTGGCATCGTGCAGGCCGGTTAGACCGGATCCAATCAATACAAGATACTGGAGAGACATCATGGACCGAAACAACGCCAATTCCGCAGGCAAGTGCCCGGTAATGCACGGCAGCCGCACCAAAAACGATGGTGGTGGCGGTGGTGCCAAAGACTGGTGGCCCAACCAGCTGAACCTGGGCATTCTGCATCAGCACACCCCCGAGTCAGACCCCTTAGGCGCGGATTTCGACTACGCCGAGGCGTTCCGCAAACTCGACCTCCCGGCGGTCAAGAAAGACCTCACCGATCTGATGACCGACTCCAAGGATTGGTGGCCGGCCGACTACGGTCACTATGGCCCCTTCCTGATCCGCATGGCCTGGCACGCCGCCGGTACCTACCGCACTGCTGACGGTCGTGGCGGCGCCTCCACGGGCAACCAACGCTTCGCACCGATCAACAGCTGGCCGGACAACGTCAATCTGGACAAGGCGCGGCGCCTGCTGTGGCCGATCAAGCAGAAGTACGGCAACAACCTGTCCTGGGCAGACCTGTACATCCTGGCCGGTAACGTGGCCATCGAATCCATGGGCTTGAAGACCTTCGGCTTCGGCGGCGGACGCAAGGACATCTGGGCGCCGGAAGAGGATATCTACTGGGGTGCCGAGGATGAGTGGCTCGGCAACAAGCGCTACAGCGGCGACCGCGAGTTGGAAAACCCGCTGGCGGCGGTGCAGATGGGCCTGATCTACGTCAACCCGGAAGGCCCCGATGGGAACCCGGACCCGCTGGCATCGGCAAGGGACATTCGCGAGACCTTCGCCCGCATGGCGATGAACGACTATGAAACGGTCGCACTGACAGCCGGCGGACACACCTTCGGCAAGATACACGGAGCGGGCGACGCCGCGCACGTGGGACCCGAGCCCGAAGCGGCACCGATCGAACAGATGGGCCTTGGCTGGAAGAGCAGCTATGGCAGCGGCAAGGGCCGTGACACCATCGGCGGCGGCCTGGAAGGTTCCTGGACACCGACCCCAACCCAGTGGGACATGAGCTACTTCAACATGCTGTTCGGCTACGAATGGGAACTGGCCAAGAGCCCGGCCGGTGCCTGGCAGTGGGAGCCGAAGAACCTGGCGGACAAGGATATGGCCCCGGACGTCGAGGACCCCTCCCGACGCGTCGGCATTATCATGAGCACGGCTGACATGGCGATGCGTGAAGACCCCGAGTACCGCAAGATCTCGAGGCACTTCCAGGAGAACCCGGAAGAATTCGCTGACGCCTTTGCTCGCGCCTGGTTCAAGCTGACCCACCGTGACATGGGACCCAAGGTACGTTATCTCGGCCCGGAAGTGCCGGCTGAAGACCTGATCTGGCAAGACCCCGTGCCGGCGGTGGATCACGTTCTGATCGACGAGCAGAATGCCACCGAGCTCAAGGAGAGGATCCTGGACGCCGGCATGTCCGTGTCCGAGTTGGTCGCCACCGCCTGGGCTTCCGCCTCCACCTTCCGCAACTCCGACAAGCGCGGCGGCGCCAACGGTGCCCGTATCCGGCTGGCCCCGCAGAAGGACTGGGAAGCCAACGAGCCCGAACAGCTCGCCAGGGTGCTGAACAAGCTGGAGGCCATCCAGCAAACCTTCAACGACGCCCAGTACGGTCACAAGCGCGTATCCCTGGCGGACCTCATCGTTCTCGGCGGTGCAGCGGCCATCGAGAAGGCTGCCCAGGATGCCGGTCATCCGGTTGCAGTGCCGTTCTCGCCCGGCCGCACCGATGCAACCGAGGAGCAGACCGATGCCGACTCCTTCGATCCGATGAAGCCGGAAGCCGACGGATTCCGCAACTACCGCCGTGCCAGATTCACCGTCGCGGATGAAGAGATGCTCCTGGACAAGGCACAGTTGCTGGGCCTGAGCGCACCGGAGATGACCGTTCTGGTAGGTGGCATGCGTGTACTGGGTGCCAACCACGGCAACGCGAAACACGGTGTCTTCACGGACAAGCCCGGAACCCTCACCAACGACTTTTTCGTCAATCTGGTCGACATGGGCACAGAGTGGAAGCCGACCGCCGCCGATGAGGACGTCTTCGAGGGCCGTGATCGCAGCAGCGGCGAGGTGAAGTGGACCGGTACCCGTGTGGACCTGGTCTTCGGTTCCAACTCTCAGCTGCGCGCTCTGGCAGAGGCCTATGCACAGGACGACGCCAAGACCCGGTTCACCAGGGACTTCGTGGCAGCGTGGAACAAGGTGATGAACGCGGATCGCTACGATCTCGCCTGATCGCCGGCTTCCTCTGGGAGGCTCTGATGGAAGGTGGCACAGGGATGTGCCGCCGCTGATCCTGCCCAGCCTACCGCCTTAACCTCCAGGAACCCGCTTCTCGCTCAGCCCCACGCTCTCCAACCCCAGGATCAGCAGCATAAGCCGGAGCGCTTCCTCCGCCACTCCGAGGTTTCCCTGGTGACGCGGAACCTCGATGCCCAGCAAAGCTCCGCGTTACGGGCTTTTCTCGGCTGCCTTCTCGCCGCAGCGGATTCCGGCTCCGAGCCAGGGTTCGCCTCCACCGGCTGAAGCCGAAACCGCCGGACAGCCACCGGCGGTAACCGCGGATCCGCGCTTCCCGTAACGCACCAAGCTGATGCGGCCGCGAATCGCCGAGATCGTGGCCGCCACGGATGGCGTAGGCGCAATGATCATGCGTGCCCGACGCTTCGTCCGTGTCGATGAGGTCATGGCGGGCATCGTGATGATCGGCATCCTCGGGCTGCTGCTCGACCTGTTGTTCCGGCTTCTGCACTGGAAGCTCTTCCCCTACGCGCGGCAGCGCTCGCGCAACCCCTAGGAGTTGATCCAATGAAACGACTGACCACACTCTTGCTGGCAATGCTCGTCGTGCTGCTCTCGACGGCCACCACCCAGGCCCGCGAAACCGTGAACATCTCGCTGTTCACCTGGCCGGGATACGGGTTCTGGTTCATCGCGAAGGAGAAAGATCTGGCACCCGACCTGAACCTCAACATTCAGGTGATCGAGGACCCCTACGAGAGCTTCGCCCTGATGGCGGCCGGGCGCCTGGATGTGGCGTCGAGTACCGTTGAATATGGCCCCATCGCAGCCTACGAGGGCACGCCAATCCGCCTGGTCGCCTACACGAACCCTTCCTACGGGGTCGACAAGATCATCGTGCGTCCTGGCGTCGAGTCGGCGCAGGACCTGATCGGCCAGCGGGTCGCGGTGCTGGAGGGGGGGCTGACCCAGATCTTCATGGGCATCTGGCTGGAGGACAACGGCGTGAGCATCGACCAGGTGCAGTTCGTGAACCTGATCATGGATGACGCGGTCGGTGCGATGCTCAGCGGTCAGGTTGCGGCCGCAGAGTTCTGGGAGCCCTTCGGCAGCGTACTGCTGGAAAACATGCCTGGGGCGCGCGTCGTTGCCACCTCCAGCGAGGACTACTGGATCGACACCGCACTGCTGGGGGACGGGATGTACATGGGTGGGGCATTCCTGGACCAGAATCCCGAACGTGCCACCCGCACGATGCAGGCCTATTTCGACGCGGTGGCGTTCTGGAAGGCCAACCCGGAGGAAGGCAATCAGATCATAGCGCGCAACCTCGGACTGGAGATCGGTGACGTCGAGATGGTCATCGGCAACACCGGCGAGACGAAGGAAGGCGGCATCCACATCTTCGATCTGGCCGAGTCCGCCCGCTTCATGGGCCTGCTGGACGGAGATCCGCCCCTGGGGCTTTCCCATGGCCAGATCCGGGACCACTGGGCCCTGACCAGCGAGTGGTGGGAGCGCTTCGGCCTCGTCGGGGCGACACTCGAACCCGAAGCGGGGATCCGGTTCGACGTGATGGAGCGGCTGGTGACCCATGTCGACCCCTGAACACCACCCGTCGGCGGACTTCGGTGAACTGCGCATCGAATCCGTCAGCAAGCGGTACCCAGGGGCCCACCGCGGCGAACCCCCGCGGCTCGCGCTCGAGTCGATTTCGTTCGACCTTCAGCGCGGCGCCATGGGGGTTCTGCTCGGTCCGTCGGGTTGTGGCAAATCGACCCTGCTGCGGATGGTGGCGGGGCTCGAGACGATCAGCGAGGGACGAATCACCGTTTCCGGACGCAAGGTCACCGGTCCCGGCCGTGATCGCGGCATGGTGTTTCAGACCTACACCTCATTCCCCTGGCTGACCGTCGAGGAGAACGTCGGTTACGGACTGCGCATCAACAGTTCAGCCGCAGGACTCCGCAGCGGGGTGGTGGACTACTTTCTGGATCGGATCGGCTTGACGCCCTTTCGCAAGGCCTACCCGGATCAGCTCTCCGGGGGCATGCGGCAACGCGTGGCCATCGCACGCGCGCTCGCCAACCAGCCCGACATTCTCCTGATGGATGAGCCCTTCGGCGCGCTGGACCCGGAAACCCGCTGGCAGATGCAGGAGCTGGTCCTCGGCATCGTGCACAAAGAGCGCATGACCGTGCTGATGGTGACCCATGACATCGAGGAGGCCATCTTCATGGGTGACCGAATCGCTTTCTTCAGTCGTGGGCCGGGACGCCTGATCGAGGTCATCGAGCCGAAATTCGGCGCCGACGAGCGCCGACTCGACAAGGCCGCGCTGAAGGCGATGCCCGATTACGGGGAAATGGAGTCGCGCATCCTGCAGATGATGCGCACGGAGGGTTCGAGGGCCACTGAGTCAGCGGTGTAGCGGTGTGGCCGTGCAACGAATGCCGTTTCAGCCGCCCTTCTTCGCATCCCGGTCAAAGGGTCCGGAGTCGAACGTGGTGAGGGCGTGATCGATGAACCCCTCGATGTTGCGCGCGAGATCTGCCGACAGGGCAACCCGCTTGGAGCGACGGTCTGCCGTGTCGACCGTCTCCGACAGCAGGCCCGATTCGATCGCGCGCTGCACGTACTTCACCGCGGTTCGGAGGCTCACGCGGGGCATGAACGCGTAGAGATCCGTCTTCTTCATCGGCTTGTCCCCCGCCAGCCACATGCGGGTGAAGAGGTCCGAGTAGTTGAGATCGTAATAGGCCTCGTCGGGAAAGACCTCGCCCCAGAAACGATCAATCTCGTGCAGCGCCAGCACGAAACTCTTTCTCCGGGCAACTGAGTGGCGACGAGGCATCGGTACCGACGTCGCAACATGAGCAGAGCGAACTCGGCTCCGTGCAGAACGATCTGGGTATGCCCTGGATTGCCGAGATCATCACCGGCGGTGGATACGTTCCACAACGGGGGCTCAGCCTGCATGATCATGTCGAAGACCTGCGCGTCAAACTCAGGGCCTGCGCGTCCTTCGAGCCTGTCCGCGTGAACTGCATCGGCGGTCTCGACGCCTGGGCACACCCGGACGTGTTGCGCTTTCTCGAGGCAGGCATGGACATGGCCAAGTCGCTGGGCCTCGAACTCTGTTTCGAGACGCACCGCAGCCGATGCCTGTTCAATCCCTGGCGGTGCGAACAGGTCGTGGGTGAACTTCCCGAAATCCGGCTCACGGCCGACCTCAGCCACTGGTGCGTGGTGGCGGAGCGTTTGATGGATACCGAGATGCCGACCATCCGCCTGATCGCACCCAATGTCCGGCACATACACGCACGTGTCGGTTACGACCAGGGACCGCAGGTGCCGCACCCTGCTGCACCGGAGTATGCCGAGGCACTGGCGAGTCACCAACGCTGCTGGGAAGTCTTCTGGGAGGCGCAGCAGGCTGCCGGTGCCATCAGCACGACGATGACCCCGGAGTTCGGCCCGGACGGCTATCTGCACCAGCTTCCCTTCACGCAGGCGCCGGTTGCCGACCTTTGGGAGATCAACCGCTGGATGGCCAGGGAGGAACGGCGCCATTTCGTGCAGTGGTGCAACCCGCCGGTGGATTCGCGGCCCGCAGGACCACGCAACTCGAGGCAGCCACCCCGTTCCGCGGGCGGCTGCGCAACCCCCGCTTGATGACGCGCCGAGGAGACTTTCGGATGGAACGGCAATCCCTTTTGCGGGACCGCGGCGGCTTCTGGCCCCTGATCGCGGTCACGGCCTACGTGTTCGGTGGCTATTTCGGCGGCATCGGCCTGCTGCTGTTCGCAACGCATCCACTATCGTTGCTGGCCGGGACACTTCTGACAGCGCACGCGATGGTGATCGCCGCCTACCTGCTGCATGAATGCGGGCACAACACCCTGTTCCGGCGCAACGAACACAACGCCCGGCTGGGCCGCGTGCTCAACTGGATCGCCGCAAGCGCCTACGCCCGATTCGAGGACATCCGCAACAAGCACATGCGGCACCACGTCGATAACATCGATGTCGTCGCATTCGACCACGTCGCCGTCCTGGGTCGCCACCCGCTGCTCCGCCGGCTGATAGAGGTGCTGGAGTGGGCCTACATCCCCGCCCTACCGGTGATGATGCACTGGACCCAGATACTGTTGCCATTCATCTGGGAGAGCCGGCGGCATTTGCGACGCCGGGTACTGAGTGTGCTGGCCGTCCGGGGAACCATTTTCCTGCTCGTACTGGTCTGGAATCCGCTGGCCGCTGTACTGTATCTCGTCGCCTGGTTCCTGATGCTGCACGCGCTGCGGTTCATGGACGCGTTCCAGCACAATTACGAAGTGAGTCTCACGCTCGAGGCCGGCGGCGACCCTTCGCGCCGGGGCGACACCGCCTATGAGCAGGCACATACCTTTTCCAATCCCGTCTCGCTGAGATCCCCTTGGCTGAACCTGTGGACCCTGAACTTCGGGTACCATAACTCCCACCATGCCCGTCCGACGGTACCGTGGTACCGCCTTCCGGCGCTGCACCGGGAGTTGTTTCCGGAAGACCACGCGCAGGTACTCGCGTTTTCAGAGCAACTGGGGGCGTATCACCGGCACCGCGTGCGGCGCGTGATGGGCGACTCTGCCGATCCTGAAGACTTCCGGGAACGCCTGCGCCGCCGTGAGGCCATCGGCGCCGACGCGGTGTCTTTCCTGACCCCGATCTAGGCCGGAGAGGATTCGCTGGTCAATCGAACGCGATGGGCGTGAAGTCCGCCTTTGTGGCACCGCACTCGGGACAGACCCAGTCGTCCGGAATGTCTTCCCATCGGGTTCCGGGTGGAATCCCCTCGTCTGGAAGCCCTTCAGCCTCATCGTAGAGAAAACCACAGGTGTTGCACTCGTAGGTATTCATCCAGCCTCTCCCAACTGCGTTGTTACCGGTGCCCGCCACACAGCAACGGCACCGCCCCAGAAATTCAGGCGGATTCTATCGGAAGTCGCTACCGGCCAGCGTTTACCCTGGAAAAATCACGCGCACGTTGACCGTGCGCGTGATGGGAGCCCCCCTCCTCCCAGGACGTTTTCGCTTCACCGCTCCCCACCCGCGGAGGCTCACTCGTCAAAGACCAACTCGCCCTGCGCCCAGGGACCCGGGTCTTCGGTGATTTCACCGACCTGCACCAGGGTGCCCACGCGCACGCCCAGAAGTCGCAGCGGCCGGTTCAGCGGTGCCCGGCGAAGGCACTCCCGGCTCGCGGCCAGGAGATCTGCCGGATCGTCCAGCGGCTCGCGCAGCGTGTGGTCGCGGGTCAGCGTGCGGAAATCCTCGTAGCGCAGCTTGATGCCCACGGTCCGCCCACGCACGCCCAGCGCCTGAAGATCGGCGGCCACCCGATCGCACAGGGCCACAAGGATAGCGGTGAGGTCGGCACGGTCCTGCCGCGGATGCAGGTCGCGCTCAAAGGTGGTCTCGCGGCTGACCGACTTGCGCTCGGCCTCCGTCACCACCGGCCGATCGTCCCGCCCGTGCGCGGCTGCGTGCATCCAGGCAGCATAGTTGCGGCCGAAGTGCGTCTGGAGCAGCCCGAGGTCGGCCATGGCGAGATCGCCGATGGTGTGAATGCCGAGATACTCCAGCCGTTTCGCTGATTTCGGGCCGATCCCATTGATCTTGAATGCCTTCATAGGCCAGATCCGAGCAATGAGATCTGCCGGGCTGACCACCGTCAGTCCGTCCGGCTTATCCAGCTCCGAGGCAATCTTGGCCAGCAGCTTGTTCGAGGCAATGCCAATGGAACAGGAGAGTCCGGTCGCGGTGTGCACCGCCTCCTTGATGCTGCGGGCGGTCCGCGTGGGATCGCCGCGAAAGGCCTTCAGATCGATGTAGATCTCGTCGATCCCCCTGTCCTCGATCTGCGGCGCTATGGATGCGACGGCCATCTTGAACTGCTCCGAGTAGTGTCGGTAGGCGATGAAATCGGCCGGCAGCAGGAACGCATCGGCCGCGAGCCGAGCGGCGGTCATCAAGCCCACGCCGGAGTGAACGCCCAAGGCGCGCGCCTCGTAGGTCGCCGTGGTCACCACGCCCCGGCCACGGTAATCGCGCAGGCGTGCGAACTGCATACACCACGGCCCCCACGTCATCGTGCGGCCCTGACCAGGTTGCGCACCGGTCAACCGGACACCACAAGGGCTGTACGGATGATCCCAGAGCTCGGCTGCGCTATAACAGTATCCGCTGACATCCGTCGGCTATTCACGCTTAGAGCATGCGATGAAATCCCGGTCCCGACGCCGTTTCGTTCTCATGACGCTGGCCGCCCCCCTCGCGCTGCTGAACGGGACGGGCAGCCGTGCCGATCCGATCGAGGATTTGCTTGTCAACGCGCAGACACCCCGATACGCCGGCGAGGTCTGGGTCCTGGTGGACGACCAGGCGGCAACGCTGAGCGTCTATCGCGGCAACATTGAGATCGAGCGCTTCTTTCCGATCTCGCTGGGGCGCGGCGGTGCCAAGCCGGCAAGGCTTCGCGGGGATAACGTGACGCCGCTCGGAGAATTCCGCGTCAACCGATTCAACCACGAGAGCCGTTGGCACATCTTCATCGGGGTCGACTACCCGACGCCCCTGCATGCCCGGATGGCACTGGAATCCGGGGTCTTCACCGAGCAGGATTACGAGGCCTATCACGCCTATTACCTGCGGCACGGCCACCCGCCCCAGAACACCGCGTTAGGCGGCGCGATCGGCATCCACGGGATCGGCCGCGGCAGCACCGACGTCCATAGCCGCTTCCACTGGACCGAGGGTTGCGTCGCGGTCACCAATGAACAGATCGAGCGCCTCGCGGAACTGGTCGGCATCGGTACCCGGGTTGTGATCCGATAAGCCCTCCCGCGATATGGTCCACTACTGGCGTGGATGCCAAGGTCCGGATACGCTACATCAGGCTGTGACAACCGACATAAGCGGGTCCAGCCAACCGCCGCCGCGATGGTCTGTGCGGCCGGGATCCATGAGACTTCTCACACGCCTGTTCGGGAAACACCCAAGGAAAAAACGACCATGATCGCAAAGAGTACCGTCCTGAAGTTCACTGCAGTTGCCGCCACGCTGGCCGTCCTGAGCGGCTGCGCCTCCACCAAAGCGCTGGAAGAAGTCCGGCTCAAGGCCGACGCCGCACAGGCAGAGGCGGCAGAGGCCAGGGCCCTCGCCAACCAGGCCCAGAGCACCGCGAACGAGGCTCAGGGAACCGCCAACGAGGCCCTCCGCACCGCGAACGAGGCGAACCGGGACGCCGCTGAGGCCAAGCGGATTTCGGAGCAGAACCGCGAAGAGATGAACCGGATGTTCCGCCGCACGATGCAGAAGTAGCCCACGGGAGGTTGCCGCAGCGGGCGACGGGGGCAGGCTCGCAAACCCTCACTCCGGGACGGGTGGGCTCTGCCGCACTGGTCCCCGCAGCGGTACCGCAAGCGCGTTGGGGTTTTCGACCAACTGGCGCACACGCCGGTAGGCGACGGGGTTCAGGTTGTCCTGGAAGGCGACAAGGGCCACCACGTCGAGGGCGTTGCGGACCGGATCGAAGCTGCCCACGTTCTCCTCCAGTTGCGGGAAGGACTGGACGTACAGCACGTTGTCCTCGGACCAGCCCGCCTTGAATGGCTGGTCAATGATGTTCACCCGGGTGCCGGCAGGCACGCGATCGAACAGTGACTCGATGTCCTCGGGGAACATGCGGATGCAGCCGCGGCTGACCCGCATGCCGACGCCATCAGGCTGGTTGGTGCCGTGAATCAGGTAGCTGGGCAAATCCAACAGGATCGCATGCCGGCCCAGTGGGTTGTCCGGTCCAGGGGGGACGACTTCGGGCGGGGGCCCGCCGCGGGCCGCGGCCTCCTCGCGCATGGAGCGCGGCGGGGTCCAGGAAGGGTCGCGCACCTTTACCGTGGTCCGTGTCACCCCTACGGGCGTGGCGAACTCTTCGCGCCCGACGCTGATGGGGAACGTCTCCACCGCATCAAGGCTCGAGTAGTAATAGAGCCGCATCTCGGACAGGTTGATCACGATGCCTTCCCGGGGCGCGTCCGGCAGGATGTGGCGGGCCGGGATCAGGACCTCCGTTCCCGGCCTTGGCGCCCAGATGCTCACATTCGGGTTCGCGATCCGGATCTCTTCGAAACCCACGTTGTGCTCGCGGGCGATATCCACCAGCGTCTCGTTCTCCCGGACCTGTACGAAATACACCTCACCGATCAGATCGCTGTGTTGGGGTAGCGGGTAGTGCCCGCGCGGCCAGACGCCGTCGGCGAGGTCCGCCGCGGCCGCGCTGGAGGAAAACATGAAAAGCGCCAGCATCAAGACCCAATAGGGTGTCCAACAGGCATGCTTCGACATCAACGCCCTCATGGGGGGGAAGGTTCCGATCTCCTCTCCGGCGTCGTTGATCTGCGCAACACCGATCGGCGGATTGTCGTGCCGAGTATAGAAGGATTAACCGCCTTTTCGCTCGGCGCGAGTCGGACTTGGCGTTCTTTGGTCCAGCGACTCGGCCGTCGATCTGACTTGAGAAGTTGCCCGGAGCATCACCCCGAGCCCGAATCCCGCGGACCAGCGTGCTTCCCGCCCTATTGTTCAGTGCGCAGGTCTCGATGTCGACCCCAAAGACCGGTTCCGAGCGTCAGTTCTGCGGCCGGCTCCAGCCGCTCATCCATCCCCGCTGGCTGGCCGCTCAGGGTCGCCTTCAGCTACCGGGGACACCATTGACGTAGCTTCCGGTGTGCAGGCACATCTGTACTTCCGAGCCTGCGCAGCAGAGAGTCCGATCAATTCAGGCCTTGGTGGCACAGTGAAGTGACGGACCCGCGAGCAGCATTTGGACACCGTCGGCAGACGCGCGAAAAACCGTTTCTGCAGCCAGACACTCGTCAATACACCAGCAGCGTGTTACCAACACCACTGTCTTCGCAGGTCAATGCCATCCCGCTCGGACGCTCGATGGTGTTGTCGTTGCCGATGAAGCGGCAGGTGCGCACGGTGTGCCTCGTCGTTTCGAAGTGGAGCAGGTTGTTATTGCCCTCGATACGGATTTCACAGGCAACTCCGTGCCCCCTGAACTGGACCAGGGTCCCCGATGCCAACACCTTGATCGCGTAGTACGCTCCGCCCGGGTCGATGGACACGGGTGACGCGGAATCCAAAACCGTGTAGGTCTCGGGGCTCGCACAACGACGGTCATTCCAATCTTCGCAGTCGCCAAAGCAGGAATTAGTGCTCCACTGGCAACCAACCAGCAGGGCCACCAGAGCAAAGTACAGGAGAGTCTCAGCTACCCGACCCATCAGTGATCTTCGATTGGCGTTGATGCCCACGCTCAAGCCTCGCCGGCAAAGCGGCCTGTTGGTTGGTAGGAACAAGGTTACCCCCAATCCGAGGCCCTCTCCGACGAAGGATAGAGAATCCAACCGCCTTCAGTTGCCGAGCAAGGGCCGGCGGCAACTGCGGTCTACCAGGAAGCGCATCAGACAACGGACAGCACACGATGGCCACTCTGACGAGCGGCAAACTCCAGAACGGCGACAATGTCTTCCGATTCAAGATAGGGGTAATCCTTAAGCACCTCCTTGTGTGAGGCGCCGGAAGCCAGAAGATCCAGGACATCCTTGACCCGAATGCGCAGACCCCGCACGCACGGGCGTCCTCCGCAGACGTCGGAGTTGATCGTTATCCGGTGCAATTCGCTCACTGAAGTGGCCGCCATGTCTCTGCCCGCCTGAGACTAGAAGATCACCGTGGCGGAAACAAGAGCTGCCCCCCCTTTTTGGAGCGGCCGGTAGCATGCCGGTCGCGGGCCTCTGCTGGCTCACGATGGCCTCTGACGGCTCCGGGTCGATTTCTGCCTGCGCTTCCCGAGGCTCCCGGCATAGCCTCGCCCTCCCCTGCGCGCTGCGCCTGGCCCTGACGCCGCTCGGGGGCTCTGAAGACGCCATTGGACGTGTGACAGGACACTAGGGTTACAACCCTGCGCGAGCCGCGCGAAGCGTCACCTTGACGGGTGCGATACGGGCCAGGGCTGCGCTTGCGACGCAAGAACAGACCTGGCCCACGTGTCGGTTCGCTAATGTAGCCCGGCGATCGACAACGGCCCCATTGATCTCTCTCTAGGTGCTCGGCAGGACCGCCGGCTCGCGAACAGGGCCCGCTCAATCCGATGTACTCTGCAGCCAGCGCGTCAGGTAACCGGCGATGAGCGCACCGATGATGGGCGCCAACCAGAACAGCCAGAGCTGCGGCACCGCACCCGCATCGGCAAAGAACGCCACACCGGTGGAACGGGCCGGATTCACCGAAGTGTTGGTGACCGGAATACTGATCAGGTGAATCAGCGTGAGACACAGGCCGATGGCGATCGGTGCAAACCCGGCCGGCGCAGCCTTGCTCGTCACACCCAGAATGACCACCAGGAAGAACAGCGTCATCACGACTTCCGTCAGGAACGCCGCACCCATGCCATAGCCCCCGGGCGAGCGCTCGCCATACCCATTGCTGGCAAATCCGCCGACCTCGACACCGGCCTTTCCGGTCGCGATCAGGTACAACACGACACCGGCCACCAGACCTCCCACGACCTGGATCAGGATGTAGGGTCCCAGATCCTTGCCGGGAAAGCGGCCCGCCGCCCACAGTCCCAGGCTCACCGCTGGATTGAAATGCCCGCCGGAGATGTGCCCCACCGCGTACGCCATGGTCAGCACCGTCAGACCAAATGCGAGGGACACACCGACGAGCCCGATGCCCCATGGTGCTTGAGTATCGAAGCCAACCACGATCAGGAGCTTGGGCCCGCATGCATGCATTGCTCGGCACTCGGCAAGTCCCCCATCGTCACATGTCTTGTCGGCCCGGTTTCTCCACTGCCCGGCTCAGCAGCCGGTCCAGGAAACGCCCAAGCCGACCGAGATCGGTGAGCTCGACCATCCGGCCAGCCTCTTTCGCGATCGGTTGTCCCGTCAACCCCGACCACCTGTCTCCAGCCTGTTTCAACATGCCCTTGGGTGGAGGAGAATGGCGAAAACACCGCCGGACCACAGTTCTGTCCACGGTACCGGCCTATGGACGCACGACAACATCGCCCGTTTCGGGCCAGGGAGGTCTCAGGGATGCAATCCGACCGAATCATCGCTTTCGTCATGGCCGGCGGCCAGGGCTCGCGACT
>Ga0209498_1000422_pt1 | contig 25910 bp, 20 predicted proteins | sample WalLakDeSediment_FD_184131 | JGI IMG/M metagenome (GOLD analysis project Ga0209498, IMG submission 184131) | Lake sediment microbial communities from Walker lake, Nevada to study Microbial Dark Matter (Phase II) - Walker Lake 11/02/13 Deep... | ecosystem: Environmental > Aquatic > Freshwater >...
TTTTGCTTTTACTTATTTTTGCTTTGGTATTGGTGCCTGCGATTAGCGGCTGTCAGCCGGCAGCAGAGCCGGAACCGGAACCGGAGCCCGATGTGGATGAAGATGTAGTTGAAGAGGAACCCCAATCGTGGACCCTGCAGTTTGCCACTTTCTGGCCGGCTGTAGATTTCCAGGTTGATGAGGGTCACAAAGGCTGGGCTAAAGAAATTTCCGACCGTGTGGCAGCAGAAACTCCGCACACGATCAATTTTGAGTGGCATTATGCCGGCGCTCTGCTCGCCGCGACGGAAATCTATACCGGTGTTGCCGACGGTGTTGCCGATCTCGGTTCAACCTGCCCGATTTATACTGCGGGTGTGTTCCCGGTATCGTCAGCTATCGAGCTGCCAGCCTTTAAGAATGACAATGCTCTTGTTGCCTCGGTCACCATGCATGAGGCCTGGAAACAGTCCGAATTGCTGCAGAATGAATTCAAAGATGTTAAAATCATGCACTTCTGGGCAACCGGCCCCGGCGATTTTATGACTGCTACCCCGGTCCGGAAAATGGAAGACCTCTCCGGTCTGCAGCTCAGGGCTCTTGGCGGATCGGGCGCCGCCCTGACCCTACTTGGAGGCACACCGGTTGCATTTCCCATGGGCCAGTCTTACGAAAACCTGGAAACAGGGGTCGTTGACGGTCTTATTGCCCCGACCGATACCCTTAAAGGATTCAGGTTGGCTGAAGTTACCGGTTACATCACCAAGACTCCTTTCATCTACAACATTGTTTTCATGAAAGTGATGAACTGGGATACCTGGAACTCCTTCCCACCCTCGGTCCAGGCGATTTTTGACGAGGTTAACGCGAAGTATGTTGTCGAGTACGGCAAGCTGAGGACAGATAATACCGTGCTCGGCCAGGAATTTGCCGTGAGTGAGTACGGTCACGAAGTCATCGAACTCGATCCTGCCGAATACCAGCGCTGGATTGATGTAACTGCACCTGTTACACAGGACTGGATTGACAAAGTCACTGCCGAAGGGCTGCCCGGCCAGGAAATTGTCGACATGTTCCGCGCGCTTGATGCCAAGTACTCTGCAGAATATGGCAGCTACGGCAATTAAAACGCGCCGGTGACGCAAAGGGTCCGGATTTACATTGGTTCGTTTGGAACTTTCTGATGAGGGCTTCCACCATCCCGGGTTTTTTACCTTCGCCCGGGGTGGGTGGTTGCCCTCTCTGATGATGACCGAACACTTGAATACACAAACGACAGGGGGCGACAAAACTTGCTGAATCTTTTTGATCGATTTGTGCAATCCCTGACCTGGCGAACAGCACAAGTGGCTCAAATTGCTTTATTTTTTTCGATGGCAATAATTGTAGCAAATGTCATTGCGCGAATCCCGTGGAAGCCGGTGCCCGGCACAGTCGAGATAGTGGAGATGTCCGGAGCTGTACTGCTGGGTCTCGGCGTGGCTTATACCGCGATTATGAAGGGTCACATTGCGGTTGGCGTGCTGGTAGACACTTTACCCCCGCGAATTCAGGCTGCTGTTGATACTTTTGTCAGCGCTGTTTCCCTTTTCTTCACAAGCATATTGGCCTGGCAGATCTATATCTACGCCCTGACCAGTTCGCAGAGAGGTTATACGACCGGTTTTCTCTATATACCTTTGGCGCCTTCGATCTACCTGGTTGCCTTTGGTATGTTCATGGTTGCCCTGGTGCTTTTCAGGGACCTGATCAAGGCTTTGATTGCTCTGGTAAAAGGGGGGGTGAGCGGATGAGTTCCTTGAATATCGGCCTCATCTCCATCTTGTTAATTTTTATTCTGCTCTTTCTACGCATGCCTGTGGCTTATGTGATGCTGGTGGTGGGGATGTCGGGCCTTACTTATCTGACAACGCCGAAAGCGATGTTTACCCTTTCATCTATGACTATTTACAACACCTTTGCCTCTTATTCTTTGATCGTGGTGCCTCTTTTCGTCTGGATGGGTTATATCGCCTATCATTCCGGTCTGAGCGGGCGAATCTACGATGCCACTTACAAGGTTATGGGCAGTATGAAGGCCGGTCTGGCCCTGGCCACTATCGGGGCGTGCACCGCTTTCGGCGCTATCTGTGGTTCGACCACGGCAACGGCGGCGACGATGAGCGCTGTGGCGCTGCCGGAGATGAAAAAATACAACTACTCCCGCTCGCTCTCCACGGCAACCATTGCCTCAGCGGCAATTCTTGGCGTGATGATCCCGCCCAGCGTGATCTTTATCCTTTACGGCATTTCGGCCCAGCAATCGATCCGCAAACTTTTTATGGCCGGCATATTACCCGGCCTGCTCCTGATGTTTCTCTTTATGCTGGTCGCCTATCTGCAGGCAGTTCGTAACCCCGCACTGGCGCCGGCAGGGCCGCAGGTATCCTGGCCTGATAAGATCAAGGCAGTCCTCAGCGGGGGGGTCGAGGTTATAATTATCTTTATAGTTGTTATGGGGGGGCTTTATATCGGCTGGTTTACCCCTACCGAAGCCGGGGGAGTCGGCGCTTTTGCCACCCTGATAGTAGCCCTGTTCAGACGGAAGCTTGACTGGAACGGTTTTGTTAACTCACTGACCGATTCGGTGCGCATTTCGGCGATGATCATGTTTCTTGTGGCTGCCGCTGGGATTTACGGCCGTTTTTTAGCCATTACCGGCCTCCCGGCGGGGCTGGCCAGGTGGGCTGTGGAATTACCTCTGCCGCCTGTAGCGATACTGGCAGTTATCATGGTCATTTACCTGATCCTGGGCTGTTTTATTGACGCCCTGGCCCTGATCTTACTGACAGTGCCTATTTTTTACCCGGTGGCGGTTCAACTCGGTTTTGACCCGATCTGGTTTGGGGTTATTATCGTTCTGGCGCTTGGTATGGGCTGTATTACCCCACCCGTGGGAGCCAATGTTTATGTTGTCGCCGGTGTAGACCGAGAAACCCCGGTGATGGAGATCTTCCGGGGGGTGTGGCCTTATCTTTTTGCCATCATGCTCTGTGTCGTTATTTTAACAGCGTTCCCGCAGATTGCTCTTTTCCTGCCTTCCCTTTTAGACTAACGTTAAAGATGCGACAAGCATAGCACAAACCGGGATAAAATCTCCCGGTTTGTGTTTTTATCATTTGTTTTATTGAAGCCTAATGCTCAGTAGTAGCGGAATTTTCGACCAGGAACAGACCACTATCCGGGCCGCGGTTCATTTTTATTGCCCGGGAAATAGCCTGGGTCCGGTTTTTAACCGCAAGCTTGCGAAAGATGTTGCGCAGGTGGGTTTTAACTGTGTCAACCGCCAGGTTTGTGGCTACGGCAATTTCTTTATTGGTCATACCCCTGACCAGGTGTCTGAGGATCTCCTGTTCCCGTGGCGTGAGCTCGACCTGGTTTGTATCTGAGACCGGTTTTGTTTCAGTAAGTTTTTTACTTAAGCGGGCGTAGTCTTTAACGATCTGGTGAAAGACGGACTGGTCAATAATGGTTTCACCATGGTAAACCCTTTCAATTGTATCGATCAGGGTTTGCCTGCTCACATGCTTGAGGATGTAGCCCGAGGCTCCGGACTGCAGAGCGAGGCGGATCGATTCCGTATCTTCAAAAACGGTTAAAAAAATTACTTTAATCCCGGGTTTTTGGGCCAGGATTAGTCTTGTTGTTTCTATTCCATTGGTGCCTTCCATCTTTATATCCATCAGGATAATGTCAGGTTCTATCGTAACGGCCATTTCCAGAGCTTCTTCACTGCTGCCGCAGCTGCCGGTAATGTTAATATCTGCGCAGCTGCCCAGCATGGCCGTTAGTCCTTCCCGGACCATGGGGTGGTCATCGACTATGAGCAGTTTTATGGGCACTTCAATACCCCCAGAATTGAACTTAAACAGGAATTTTTACAGTGACACGCGTTCCTTTCCCGGGTTGGGAATCTATGGTGCAGTTGCCTCCCAGTAAAAGGGCCCGCTCCTGGATACTGGCCAGCCCCAGGCGGTTTTGGAGTTGCGGTTTGTCGATCGGTGAATTATTTATGCCGGAACCGTTGTCCGCAACATCAAGGGCAGCCTCTTTCTCCATTATACTCAAACGGATGATTACCCTGGTAGCGCCTGCATGTTTAATGACGTTTGTCAGGGCTTCCTGTAAAATTCTAAATAAGGTCACCTCAATTTTTGAAGGAAGCCTTTGCTTTTCTCCTTCAACAGTAAGTTCAATGGGGAGATTATATTTTTCCTGGATGTTGTCAACATATGATTCAACGGCGGGAATGAGGCCGTAGTTGTCTAAAATAATCGGGCGCAGGTCATAGAGAATCCGCTTGATTTCCTGGATCTGTTCATTGAGGACATCTGTCAGCTCGTTGATTTCGCTGTGCCATATTTGCGGATCCAGGCCTTCGTCAGGAGAAATGCGCTGCAGGCGGTACCAGATCGCAATGAGAGATTGGATAATTCCGTCGTGTAAATCACTGGCCAGCCGCTTGCGTTCGTCTTCCTGGGCAGTAATAAGCCTGTTGAGAAGTTGGTGCAGGGTCTGCTCTTTCTGGCCGAGCACTTCGATTAACCTGGCATTTTCCATGGCCACCGCTGTAGCCCGTGCTATTGCAAAAATAATTTCTGTATCCTCACTGTCAAAACCGTCGGTTTCCAGAGGTCGATCGACCTGCATAATGCCGATCGTCTTCTCTTTGCTCAATATTGGGGCCAGTACAACCCAGCCGTAGGCAAAATCATCAATAATATCCCGGGTAAGCATCCGGGAAATATTTTTGGGGGTTACGAGGACAGGCTGCTGTGTTTTGATGGCCTGTTTAATCCCCTGGAAAGGTTTCCTGCCTTTTAAGGCTTTAAACTTTCTCTTCAGAGAGGGATCGTAGCTCCCAACAGCAACGGCGGGTATCAGAGTCTGGTCTTGTTCATCCAGCAGGTAAATACAGCTTTTTGCTGAAAACAGGTCTGCCGTTAGCTGGGCGACAACGTGGAGCACCTGCCGGATATCCAGTGTAGAACTGATCGTATTGACCATCTCGAGCCAGACGGCCAGTTTTCTCAAATGGAGGTCTTTTTGCCTCTGGAAAAGCGACTCCTGGATTATATCTGCTATGTGCCTGCCCAGTGAGACAGCTTTTGCCAGCAGGTACTTGGCGCTCTGGTAATCGGTATTGAATATGCCGATCTCCATCATGCCGACCAGGACCCCGGCTTTTAAAATGACAGGCAGGGTGCTTGAAACTACCGGTGCCAGGGGGTCAAGCAGAATTTTACGCTGTTTGTTTTCAGCGGCAGATAAAAGTTTGCTTAATTGTGAACAGCGTTCATCATGACTTTTGCCGGCAGCTTTAAGATCCGGTAAGTTCTTGGAAGCATGCCACCAAACCGGGTTATTATCTTCGCGGGCCAGCACCAGGCTGGCCCTGGCGAAGTCAAATGAATCGACTGATGCCTGCAGGGTTTGCCGCAAAGATGATTCAACTTCATCGACGGCATCAAAGCTTGAACTCACGCGACATATTAAAATCAGTTCAGGCTCGAGGCTCAGCTTGGCCATGTTTTTCGGCATTATATGAATTTCCTCCCCCTGCTTATTAAAGAAGAGGCCGTGTTGCAAAAGGTTTCAATTATGTTCTTCAAGTACAGGTAAAACCATGAGGCAATAATAATAGAGAACTATCGCGGCATCCTGATTAATAATTATCTGGATTGGCTCAATCTCTGCTTAGAATTATAGCTTTTTGCGGAGACAGCGTCAATATTGCCGGATAACTGCAGGATTCATTCCAAGGAATTAGCTCTGATTTCACCCTTTTTTAACCTTGATTCCATGCTTTCAAGGGATATTTTTCTAACGGATCATCCTTTAAGCTACAAGGAAGAGTTGTCCGGTTATTTGCCCTGATCGGGCGGAACGCAAAAGCAAAAAGGCAGGACATGTTTTTCACCGGACGGTAATAGAATGTGGATCATTGCCGGGCAATTAATATGCTGCCGACCGGGCAAAAAAGGAGTTTACCAGTTGTCTGACGAAAAAGAGACAGTAATCGCCATCAGTAACAATACAAATTTGCACCGGGCACCTCAGGAAATAATAAATGAAGCAAATGATGGCCGCCGTACCCAGGATTATATTGACGACCTTGTGTTTGCCATTAACCAGAGACAGGCAGCCTTTTTAAAAAATATTATAGAGAATTACTGCATCGATTCGATATTGGATCTTTCCTGTGGAAACGGTGATCTGGCTGTCCTGCTTGCCGGTTGGGATAAGGATGTTACCACCCTTAAACAGGATCCGGCCCAGGTAGATAAAGTGCATTTGAAAAGCGTCCTGGCCGGAGTTCACATGACCGTTTCCCATGGCGACATCCGTGATCTTTCCAGTATCTATAAAGAGAGATTCAACCTGATTACCTGCTTTCATAATTCTCTGCCACGACTTGTAAATGAAGCAGACATCTGGGGAACTCTCGCCCAGATCTATTTAAGGTTGGAGCCCGGGGGGGTTCTGCTTATCCAAACCCTCAATTATGACTATTTGTTAAACGAGAACAACGATATTTTGCCTGCTCTAAAAGGTTATTACGGTAAATTGGGGATAAATGTTTCTTTTAATCGCGGGCAGGATAAATCGCCTGCCGGTTTAGTATTTAAAGCTTTGGATAACAAGGGCGGCCGGAAGAAAGAAAAAGAGGTTATTGTTCCGGTCAGACCGATTTTCCAAAGAGAACTGAATATCTGGCTTGCTGAACTGGGTTATGAAAGAATAGAAAATTATGGAGTCAACAAGAAAAACTCAAAGAATCTTGAACCCTGGGAAGTAATAACGTTGGCCTTTAGGCCCTTTTCTACAGGCCATGATTAGCCGGTGGTGCGGTATAAAAGAATAATTAAAAGAGGTGATTCAATGCGTTTACAGGGAAAAGTCGTTCTGGTTACCGGGGCCAGCAAAGGAATTGGTGAAGCAGTTGCTCTGGGCCTGGCCCGCGAAGGAGCCGATCTGGTTTTAGTCAGCCGCAGTATCAAAGATGACAGTGACCTTGTCAGGGAAGCAAGAAATATGGGGCGGCGTGTGCTCGTAAAACAGGTTGATGTCGGTGACAGCACCCAGGTGACTGCACTGGTCGATGAAGCGATGGCTGTTTTTGGCCGTATTGACGCGCTGTTCAATAATGCCGGGATCAGTAAGCCCGCCATACTCTGGAAGATGACTCCGGAACAGTGGGAAGAAGTCCTCCGGATAAACCTCACCGGTACTTTTTACTGTATCCAGGCGGTGGCAAAACCGATGATGGAACAGCAGTCGGGTTCCATCATAAATGTAACTTCATCGGCAGGCCTGCTTGGAACGATTGGCCAGGTTAATTATACAGCGGCTAAAGGCGGGGTCCATGCTTTGACCAAGTCTGCAGCCAGAGAACTGGCCCGCTACGGAATAAGGGTCAATACAATTGCGCCTATGGCTGAAACTGAGATGACCCAGACAATTGCCCACGATCCCAAATTTAAAGAAAAATACCTGCAGCGGATTCCTCTGGGCCGGTTTGGCCAGCCTGAGGAGATAGCGCCGGCGGTGGTATTTCTGGCTTCGGATGAATCGAGCTATATTACGGGACAGACCATCTGTATTGACGGTGGCATGGTCATGCTCTGATAGCCAGGATCTAAGTAGATGTGTTGTTACCCAGAAAGGTTCATATAATTTCCTGAAGGAGGTAGAGCTATGCCAAAAGATGTGGCAATTATCGGGGTCGGGCAGAGTGATTTTGTCCGGGGATATGAAGGTTCGATCAGGGAGCTTTCTTTTGAAGCCTATAAAGAAGCAATGCAGGATGCGGGAATCTCTTCGGCTGAAGTGGATGCTTCGATTATCTGTTCTGCGCCGGAGTATGACAAGCAGCGCAGCCCCGCCGGGCTCATGGCGGAATACCTTGGATTGAACCCACAGCCAACTTTTACGGTAGAGAGTGTTTGCTCCTCAAGCACGACGGGAATCAGGACGGCCTATGCACTGATCAAATCCGGCCTGCATGATGTTGTGGCAGTCGTTGGATTCCAGAAGATGTCAGAAATATCTTCGGCCGATTCCCAGGAGCGGATGGGGCGCGGTGCCGATATTATGTGGGAAGCTCCCTTTGGCACAATGATGCCGGCTTATTATGCCATGCATGCTCGCGGTCATTTTGATACTTATGGCAGTACGGAAAAAGACCTTGCCCTGATCAGGGTTAAAGCGGCGAAATATGGTCTGCTTAACGAAAAAGCAGTTTATCGCAAAGAAATTACCCTGGAGCAAGCCTTAAACGCAGATGTCGTGTCCAGCCCCTTAAAAAGATTTGACTGCTGTGCCAACGCCGACGGCTCTTCATGTATTATTTTGGCTTCAGCGGACAGGGTCAGAGAGATTTCCAGTAAACCGGTCTGGATCCTGGGGCTCGGTTCAGCTACTGCATCTTTGAGCATAACCGGACGGGAATCCTATGCCGGGTTGGAGTGCGCCCGCCTGGCTGCCCAACAGGCTTACGCAATGGCTTCTCTGAAGCCCGGGGATATTGACGTGGCCGAGGTCCACGACTGTTTTACTATAGCCGAACTGATGGCTTATGAAAACCTTGGTTTTGCTGAGCCCGGCCGGGGCGTGGAGCTTATTCGTGATGGAGAAACGTATATCGGCGGCAGGATCCCGGTAAATGTAGACGGCGGGCTTTTATCTAAAGGCCACCCGATCGGTGCTACCGGGGGCTCTCAGGTTCGGACGATTGTTTTGCAGCTGCGCGGTGAAGCCGGAGAGATCCAGGTGCCCGGTGCGGAGCTGGGCTTGGTGCATAACATTGGCGGGGTAGGCATATACGGCAACGTCTTGATTTTGGGAAACTAAAACAACCCTTTGCCCCTTGCTCCAGCAGAACAGATCTAGTTGTTATGGCAATAGCGGTTGGAAGGAGTTTTGCCCGGTGGGATTGCCTGTGGTTGATTTTCATATTCACCCCATATACTATGATAAGTTTTATGTGGAGAGCACCTTAAACTGGATCAGGGAATTGCATGCAGACAAAGACTGGGATAATTTTTATAATGCCCATGCCGATCCTGATTTTTTCCAAAAATTTTTACAGGAAAACGGCGTGGATTACGGGATCATTATGGCCGATCTGTGCCCGGCTGTTACAGGCGTTTGCAGTAATGAATATGTTCTCGGTTTTTGTCAGGGCAGAGATTCGCTGATCCCGTTCGCAAGTATTAACCCCCACCTGTCGGCACATACCGGCAGGGAACTGCAGCGTTTGGTCGGGGAAGGTTTCCGGGGTGTGAAGTTGTACCCTACCTACCAGCATTTTTTCCCTGATGACAGGAACCTTTATCCTCTTTATGCCCGTGCGGAAATGCTCCAGGTGCCGTTGATGGTGCATACCGGCTCATCAGTCTTTAAAGGGGCTAAACTAAAATACGGTGATCCTCTTCATCTGGACGAAGTAGCCGTAGATTTTCCTGACTTAAACATTATCCTGGTTCACAGCGGCAGGGGATGCTGGTATGATCGCGCCTTTTTGCTAACGCGCCTGCATGACAATGTTTTTATGGAGATAGCCGGGCTTCCGCCGTCAAAACTGCTGGAGTATTTTCCCGAACTGGAGAGAATTACCGGCAAGGTTATATTTGGCTCAGATTGGCCCGGGGTGCTTGATATTAAAGGAAATATTGAGACTATCAGGCGTTTGCCCCTGACAGCGGAAGCGAAATCAAATATCCTGGGCGGCAATGCGGCAAAGATTTTGGCTCTGCCTCTGAAAGAATAAGCCCTGCCTGTTAAGTTTTTTACTAAAGAAGGAAAATTTTTTTTCGGTGTGGAATACAAAATATTGGGACTTTGCAAGAGGAGGTGTCGGCTTGGTGAACCGCAATAATCCTTTGAATATACTGGTTGTTTTGCAGCCCGGCCTGGGCAGTCCGATTGAGTATGAAGAGTTAATCAAAAGCCGTTTTCCAGAATATTATTCCGGCGGGGATATCAGGGTTCGCCTGTTACAGGATGGTTCTGCTGCGGCAATTCCAGATGGATATCTTGATACTCATATCATTGGAACCGGGGTGATCGTGGAAAGAATCCCGGAGATGAAAGATTTGCAATGGATGATGACCTTCAGCGCCGGAGTGGATCATTATCAGAAATGGGGAAAAGTGCCGAAGCATATCCCCCTGGCAAACCTGCCGGGAGGCTCCGGAATCCCAATTGCTGAGTTTGTGATCGGCATGATTCTTAATCTTTCCAAAAAATTTAACCAGATGTGGGATAACCAGAAAGAAACGAAATTTATCAGGATTCGCGGGGAAGAGCTTTACGGAAAAACTATTGGAATTATCGGTCTCGGGGGGATCGGCCGTCAGATCGCCAAGCGGGCCAAGGCTTTTGATATGAATGTTATCGGCACCGATATTCAGGTGATGGATGTTCCTTTTGTAGACAGGGTTTTCCTGAGCAGTCAGGTTGATGAAGTGATCGGGCAGAGTGATTTTGTAGTCCTTTCCTGCCCGGAGACCGATGAAACCCGCGGCATGATGAATGAAAAAAGATTCAAGATGATGAAAAAAACTGCTTACCTGATCAACTGTGCCCGCGGTTCCCTGGTGATCAAAGAAGATCTGATTAAAGCGCTTAATGAAGAGTGGATCGCCGGTGCCGCCAATGATACCCAGTGGATAAAACACCCGCTGCCTTCTTATCTTCCCCCGGAAGATGAAGCTTGGGGGGCTAAAAACTTCATAATCACGCCGCACATCTCCAGCTGGACAGACATGTATGCACCGAGGTTTGGCGGCGCTTTTGTTGATAATATTGAACATTATTTAAACGGAGAACCTCTGGTAAATATCGCTCCCGGGTTTGAAGGTGAGCAGCCATGGGTAAAAAAGAAATAATCGCTTCTGGGAGGTACAATTGAACAGAGCAGAATTGTTCGCACCATTTATCAATGCTGTCAAAGACCCGGACGAACCGGTGAAGCAGTGGAAGAAAGAACATGCTGGCGGAGTAATCGGTTTTCTTCTCCCGGATGTTCCTGAAGAGTTGATTCATGCAGCCGGGTTTTTTCCTTATGCCATAACCGGTGGCAATATCGGGCCGGATCAGGTTGATACGCACCTGCAAACCTGGGCCTGCTCTTATGCCCGCAGCTGCCTTGCTAATGCCCTGGGGGGAAGGTTGGATTTTTTAGACGGGTTGATCGTGCCACAGGCTTGTGATACCATGCGTATGCTTCCGGGCATATGGGAACATGCCCGCCACCTTCCCTACATGGATAATTACCGTCTGCCGCGGCAGGTTGACCGCAGCAGTGCAAAAAAATATCTTATTGCCGAGCTGGCAAGGCTAAAAAACGGGTTGGAACAGTTTGGAGGCCATAAAATTAATTCTGAGAGTCTAAGGCACAGTATAGCCCTTTACAATCATAACCGGGCACTTTTCCGTGATATTTTTCAGATCCATGCCCAAAACTCCTCGCTGATAAGCAGCAGAGACCTTTACATGGTTATTAAAGGTGCCATGGTCATGCCCAGGGAAAGGGTAAACGAGCTGCTAAAGGAAATAGCCGGGGAGCTGAAAGATCGCTTAAAAATAGAAAGTGCCGCGAAGAGTTTGCGCCTTGTTTTATCAGGAACGATGCTGGAACCTCTAGAAATCCTTGATTTTATCGAGGAGCAGGGCGGGACGGTGGTTGGAGATGATTTTCAGAACGGTTACCGTTACATTGAAGCTGATGTTCCGGAAAAAAGCGATTATTTGGAAGCGCTTGCCGACCAGCAGCTAAACCGGATCCCATCTGCTGCATTTGACACCCAAAAGAATCCCAGAAGATCTTTTCTGGCCGATCTGGCCCGGGAAAAAAGAGCTGACGGGGTGATCTTTTTACACATGAAATACTGCGAACCGGAGAACTTCGATTATTATGATAACCTGCTGGCCATAGAAAATATTGGCATTCCGGCCATGCGTATCGAGACACAGTTTGGAGCTTCGCTGGAACAGCTGCGAACCAGGATCCATGCTTTTATGGAGATGATCGGGGGTAAAAGCGATGACTGAAAAAAACGTCTTTAAAACAGCGGGCTTGATGAAAGAAATGATGACCAACTACTACGAAAAAGGCAAAGAGGCGAAAAGGCAGGGTATTCCGGTAGCCTGGGTTACCGCTGTTTTTCCGGTTGAGATTATCTATGCCGCCGGTTTATTTCCTTATTATCCCGAAAACTTCGGGGCTGTGGCTGCTGCCAGGAAAGTTGCCGATAAGTTGTCTGCAGTTGCCGAGACCAGGGGTTACTCTCCCGACCTCTGTGGCTATGCCCGGTGTGGTATTGGGGATGCTTATGCTGATGAACACCCAGTCGGAGAAATATTGCCCCCCGACCTCCTCTTTTGTTGTAATACCCAATGCGGCAGTCTCCCGAAATGGTTTGAAGTGGCAGGACGGTTTTATAATGCACCTTATTTTCTTCTCGACGCCCCGCAGGTAGGTTTTGAAACAGACGAGCTTTGCAAGGAATATTATGTTGAACAGCTTCACGAGATGATAGCTTATATCGAAAAGTATACCGGGGTTCCTTTTGATTTTGAGAAATTGTCTGCGGTCCTGGCACTTTCCAACGAGGCCTGCCGCCTCTGGAACGAGATTCTCGATACCGCTGCCTTGAAACCGGCGCCATTTGGTTTTTTTGACGCCTGTTTTCACATGGCTCCGATTGTCACCTGGCGTGGCACAGAGGAGGCTGTAAACTACTATCGTGCTTTAAAAGAGGAAGTGGAAGAGCGGATTGAACAGCGGATTTATGCTATTCCAAATGAACGGTACAAGATTTATTTCGACCATATTCCCTGCTGGCCTAAACTGCGCTGGTTTTCAGAACTGTTTGCTTCTCACGGAGCGCTGGTGGCAGTTTCGCAGTATACACATTCATGGGCATATTCTTTTGACCTTGAACATCCCCTAGAAAGCCTTGCTGAAAGTTACACCCATGAATTTGTGAATCGCTGTTTTGATCACCGGATCGAGCGGAAAATTAACTTTATGAAAAAATATGGGATCGACGGCTTTGTGCTTTTTTCCAATCACAGCTGTAAGCCAAATGCCTTTGGCCTTTACGACAAGCGAAGGCTGATCAGTGAAAAAACAGGGCTTCCGGGAGTTATATTTGAAGCGGACATGTCTGACCTGCGATTCTTTTCCGAGGCGCAGGTGCTGGCTAAACTCGAACCTTTTTTTGAGCAGCTTGAAACTTAATTGCGTTTGCGGTTTAATGCTTTTCTGTTTTTTGGTTACCTCACCCAAGCCTGACCCATAGTTCCAAGGTGAGAGATTTTTTTGTAAATCAGTATACTAATATTAGATAGGGGGATAAGCGTTGAAAAAATTAATGACTGGAAACGAGGCATTTGCTTACGGGGCCTATCTCAGTGGCGTCCGTGTGGGGGCGGCTTACCCGGGTACGCCCAGCTCAGAAATACTGGACAACTATTCCAGGTACCCGGGAGTTTTTGCCGAATGGTCTCCAAACGAAAAAGTAGCTCTCGATGTAGCCATCGGGGCAGCGTACGCAGGCACCAGGTCAATGGCAGTGATGAAGCATGTCGGCTTAAATGTGGCCGCGGATTCATTTTTTTATGCTGTCTATACCGGGGTAAAAGGTGGCCTGGTAATTGTTTGCGCCGATGATCCGGATATGCACAGTTCGCAAAACGAGCAGGATAACCGGAATTACGCCAAGTTTGCCAAATGTCCGATGCTGGAGCCATCTGACAGCGAAGAGGCAAAACAGTTTGTCGGTATCGCCCTCGAAATGAGCGAGCAATTTGAAACGCCTGTGCTGGTGCGCAGTGTGACCCGTTTGTCTCATTCTGCGTCGCCGGTTGAAGTTACCGATGCGGCACCGCCGCCAGCCCCGGAGGAACTGCCTCTTTATGAGCGCGATGCCCAGAGATATGTAATGGTGCCCTCCAATGCAAGGCGGCGCCACCCTATAGTGGAAGAGCGGCTGAAAAAACTGGCTGAATATGCTGAAACAATGCCTATAAACGTAATTGAACCCGGAGATGAGAGCCTGGGTATTGTCAGCGCCGGGGTAAGCTACCATTATGCCAAAGAGGTTTTCCCCAATGCCACCTTCCTGAAACTGGGCATGGTATATCCGCTGCCGGAAAAATTAATTCACGAATTTGCTTCTAAAGTGAAAACAGTTGTAGTTGTTGAAGAGCTGGATCCTTTCCTGGAAGAACACCTCAGATTGATGGGTGTCGAGGTCAGGGGTAAAGATGTTTTCCCGATGCTCGGTGAATTCAGCCCTTCCCTGGTGCGGCGTTGTGCCGTTGAAGCAGGCCTGATTACAGCGCCGGAAGCCCCGCCGGAGATTAAGACCGATCTGGAACGGCCGGTCCGTCCTCCGATGCTCTGCCCCGGCTGCAGCCATCGCTTTATCTTTCATGTGCTTAAGGAAGCCGGTGCCCTTGTTCTCGGTGATATTGGCTGCTATACACTGGGTTGGGCCCCTCCGCTCAGCGCTATGCATACCACCGGTTGTATGGGGGCAAGCATCGGCGTGGCGCACGGCATTGACAAGGCCGGCGTTAAAGACGATATTGTCGCTTTTCTCGGTGATTCTACTTTCCTGCATTCCGGAATTCACCCATTGATCGACACACTGTATAATAAGAGCGCCGTGACCACGATCATTTCCGATAATAATGCTACAGCCATGACCGGATTTCAGGAACACCCGGGTACCGGGAAAACCTTGCAGAGCCAGGAGACGAATCAAGTCGACCCGGTGAAACTGGCGCTCGGTCTCGGGTTCGAGAAGGTTGATTCCTGTGATCCGTACGACATCGATAAAATGGCCGAAATACTCGAGGATCATCTTAAGAGCGGTCTGCCTTCGGTTATTGTAGCCCGTCACCCCTGTGTGCTCAATGCGAAAGAAAAACATACACCACCGGTAGTTGATCCGGAGATCTGCATAAACTGCGGCATCTGCCTGGATATCGGGTGTTCTCCTTTGGTTCAGGAAGAAGATAATGTCCGGATTGATGCGTTGCTTTGTAATGGCTGCGGCCTTTGTGTAAAAGTTTGCCCACAGGAAGCCATCGTCCCTCAGTAAGCCGGGGCGCCCGTTTTAGCTGAGAATATGCAAGGGAGGCATTTAAATGACAAAAAAAGATTTTATATTGGCCGGGGTCGGCGGTCAGGGTACGATTCTGGCCAGCAATATCCTGGCGGAGGTTGGCCTGCAGCTTGGTCATGATGTCAAGAAGGCAGAGGTACACGGTATGGCGCAGCGTGGCGGCCAGGTAGACAGCCATGTCCGCTGGGGCGAGCATGTCTTCTCCCCCCTGGGGGAGGAAAATAATTTTGATTACCTGGTCGGCTTTGAAATGCTGGAGGCAGCCCGGTTTCCGCATTTCATGCGGAAAGGTGCTGCGGCTGTGGTTAATGACTACCGTATCAACCCGCCCCTGGTAAATCTTGGGAAAGCCCAATATCCATCAAAAGAAGAAATTGAAACCCTGCTTCTTCAAAGGGCGGAAAAAGTTTACTGGATCAACGCTACGGCGATTGCCAATGATCTGGGCAACCCGGCTATGGCCGGTGTTGTCCTGCTCGGTAAACTTTCCAGTCTCGTTGAAGGCGAGCAGGAAGACTGGCTAGCTGTCATCGAGCGGATGGTACCGCCGCGGTTCGTGGATCTGAATAAAAAAGCTTTTATCGCAGGCCGTGATGCTTAAAAATATGGTTGTTTGGCATGTCTAATCTGAAGTAAGCGAGGAGGGAGCAAGATGAATTTTAGTTCCTATGGCATTATCAATGCGAAGAAATATCCGCAAAAAGATTTCCTGATTGAGTGCACTCCTTCAATTAACAAACGGCGGGTCCTTACTTGGTATGACTTCAACGAACAGACAAACCGGGTGGCTAATTACCTGCAGAAAGAGCTAAATATTAAAAAAGGTGATTTCGTGCTTCACCTGCAGTTGAACAGCCTCGAATGGGTGATTACCTATCATGCCATACTGAGGACCGGGGCGGTAACGGTACCGCTTAATTTTCGATTTGCCAGCGCGGACATCAAATATGCCGCTGATGCCTGCAATCCTAAACTGTTAATCATGGGGGAAGGGTTTTTGCCAAAAATAGAACCGATCCAGGGGGATATGAAAACAATTGATTCTTATATCTGCATCGGCGATAATATCCCCGCCGGGATGATCTCCTATGAAGATGTACTGGCCAATTCGAGCCCTGCGGACTTTCTCGTGGAAGTGAATGGCGATGATCCGGCAGAACTTATGTTTACTTCCGGAACCACGGGCCCGCCAAAACCTGTCTGCCAATCTCACAGAACTCTTTACGAGATTGCAGTCGGCAATGCCCTGTCTTACTCGGAGGGTCATGAAACTGTATACCTGGCCGCGCACCCCTTCTATCACAGCGGCAGTTTGTTTCTGTCCTTTCCCTCGTACCTGGCCGGGGGTAAAATCGTTGCTCTTCTTGAACTGGACAAACCAAACTATCTTCTTGACACTATCTGCGATGAAAAGGTTAACAACGGTTGGGTTACAGTGCCTACCATGTCCGATACCATCAATGCCGTTAAAAAAGGCATTATCGATATCAGCAAGTATGATTTTTCCCATATTACCGGCAGCATTGTAATTGGTGCCCAGCCGGTTCCCACTGCCCTGTTTCAGGATATGAAAAAGCTTTTGCCTTTCAAAACCGGAAATATCTACGGCATTACCGAGGGCGGTGGCGGAGGAACGCTCAATCTTTACGACGATGATGTTTTAAGCCGTCAGGGTTCGATCGGCAAGCCGACCTTCAATGTAGACGCGCGCGTGGTGGATGATGAGGCAAATGATGTTGCAGTGGGCGAAGTCGGTGAGTTGCTCTTAAAAGGCTCTCGTAACATGAAAGAATACTTTAAAAACCCCGAGATGACCGCTAAAGCGCTCCGGGACGGTTGGCTTTTTACCGGAGACCTGGTCAGGCAGGACGAGGACGGGTATATTTATATCGCTGACCGCAAGAAAGACCTGATCATCAGGGGAGGCGAAAATATTTTCCCGGTTGAAATCGAGGATGTATTACGCCGTTGCCCGAAGATCGCCGATGTGGCGGTGATCGGGTATCCTCATGAACGCCTGGTTGAGATAACTATGGCTGTGATCCAATTGTATCCTGAAGAAAAAATGACCGAGCAGGAAGTGATCGATTTCTGTAAGGATTACGGCCTGGCCAGATATAAATGGCCGGAAAAAGTTGTCTTTGCCGATGTGCTGCGTAATGTCACGGGTAAAATTGACAAACCGAGTATCCGGGAGAAATACATCGGCTAATAATATAATAATTTGTCATCCCCTTATTAAGAGTGCTGTCCCCCTTTAAATCCTAAAGGGGGACAGCACTCTTATAAGCCAGTTTTTGCGGTAAGATCCCGCTACTTATTTTCACTCCATGTTCCGTATTTTTCACGCAGGACCCGGTGTAATATTTTTCCGGTTGCCGTAAGGGGCATTTCTTCTTCCTTGATAAAATCTACGGTTTTGGGACGTTTAAACCCGGCAATTTTATCCTTACAGAATTCAATAATCTCAGTTTCCAGCTCTTTGCAGCTTTCATAGCCGGGGTGAAGCACAATTACTGCTGTAACCGTTTCTCCCCATTTTGTATCAGGCACCCCGATCACGGCTACATTTTTAACAGCGGTGTGAGCGCCGACCACGTTTTCAACCTCCGAGGGATAAACATTTTCCCCGCCGGTAATGATCATGTTTTGTTTTCGATCGACAAGATAATAGTATCCCTCATCATCTCGCCGGGCCATATCTCCGGCGGTGCACCATTCTCCGTGAAAAACCTCCCTGGTTTTATGAGGATCTTTCCAGTACTCTTTAAAAGCGATCGGCGAACGGCTGTAAAGCTCACCCACTTCTCCTTCGGGAACCTCTTCACCGTTTTCATCGAGCAGCTTGATCCTGTCGCTGCCGAAAATTTCCCGTCCGATCGATCCGAGCTTGGTAAATTGTTCTTCGGGTCGGAGATATGTAACCAGGCCTGCTTCGGTTGAACCGTAAGCCTCCCATAGTTCCGCCGATTTGAAATAATCCATAATTGCCAGTTTCAGATCTGCCCTGGCCGGTGCGGAAGAGATCAAGAGCTGCCTGATGCAGGTCACGTCATATTTCTGCTTGACCTGATCCGGCAGGCTGAGGATCATTATATAATGGGTCGGAACCAGGGATGTGTAGGTAATCCTGTATGAGGAAATTGTTTTTAAAAGATCTTCCGGGTCAAAAGTAACCATATTATAAACCATTGCCGGGGCTGATAAGTATGTATAAGCAAATGAATAATAGATTGAGTTTACATGGCACATTGGCATTACCAAAAGCGCTTTGTCATCTGGTCTCACACCCATGTTGATATTGCTGAGCATATATTGGGCGATAAAGCTTTCATGAGTCCTGACAACGCCTTTCGGTTTACCGGTTGTTCCGGATGTGTACATGATCGTCCAGGTATCTGCGGCATCGACAGTTACCTCCGGTTCACTCGCCCGGCCCTGTTCGATAAGCTTTTCGTAATGGACGAAACCTTCCGGTTCCTTACCGTTTCCGATAAAAATAAAATTTTCCGGCGCTATCGTATCCAGTTTGTCGCGGATACTGTTGACCCCATCCACAAAAGGCTCTTCTACAATAAAGGCCTTGCATTCGGCATGGTTGATGATGTATTCAAATTCCAGTGGTGTAAGGCGAAACATGATCGGTACCGCCACCTGGCCACCCTTGGCGCAGCCGGCATAGATCTCCATCCACTCGACCCTGTTGTAAGCAAGCACAGCAACACGGTCTCCGTATCCCACGCCCATAGCCTGCAGGGCATTGGCTAAACGGCAGGCCCTCTCATTCCACTCATGAAACGTAAAACTCTTTGATTTATCCTGGCAGCCTAGCCGGTCAGGATAGTTGAGCGCATTTGTCTTTAATACGGTTCCGACGGGCATCCACTTGCTATAAATCATCTTTAATCTGCTCCTGTTATTAGATTTTTTATCGGAAATAATCCGGCAATTAAATATTCTCCGCATATTAAATTATACCTGCCGAAGAAGAATATTTTGAGGCTGCGTCTCCCTGAAAATGCTTTTATTTAAGGCAGAAGTAACCCTTTTATCACACTTCTGATTAAAAAATCCCTCTTTTAGGTGATAGCAAATTTGCACAATATTTTATAATATTTATATGATTATGATCTATCCTGCTATAACCCCTTTGGGTTATAAGAAAGAGGAGGAAGAAAATGGCCATTTTGAAAATAGGAGTTCTGGGCGCCGGAGCCATGGGCGGCGGTATCGCAATGGTTGCCGCTCAGTCAGGGTATGAGGTTGTATTAAGTGATGTAGACAGTTCAATTGTGGATCGGGCTGTTCAGCGGATGGAAGCTTTTATGGATAAAAGTATAGAAAAGGGCAGGTTAACCGCAGATCAAAAAGCGGAAAACCTCTCCCGGATCACCCGCAGCACAGGTGTATCTGATTTTGGTGATGCCGACCTGGTTATTGAGGCCATTATAGAGGATCTTGAACTTAAAAAGAAGGCTTTCGGCGAATTTGACCAGGTCTGTAAACCGGAAGCTTTATTGGCTTCAAACACTTCGTCTATGTCGATCACCATACTGGCGAGCGCTACGAAGAGACCGCAGCAGGTTGCCGGTATGCACTTTTTTAATCCACCGGCGCTGATGAAACTTGTTGAATTGATCAGGGGTTATTCAACCAGCGATAAAACACTGGAGACTCTATCCGAAGTTGCAAAAAAGATGGGTAAAATAACAGTCGAAGTTAAGAAAGATTCGCCGGGTTTTATTGTCAACAGGGTTATGATGGCGCAGGCTCTTGAAGCCGTTCGCCTGGTGGAAGAAGGGGTGGCCACTCCGGAAGATATCGATACGGCCATCAAAGCAGGCTTGAACTGGCCGATGGGCCCCTTTGAACTGCAGGACTTTACAGGAATCGATGTTAACTATTATGTGGCCCAGTATTTTTATAATGAATTTAAAGAACAGCGCTGGAACCCGCCGCAGGCGATGAAAGCCCTTTTTAGAGCTGGAAGGATGGGCAAAAAGAACGGTGCAGGCTGGTATGATTATTGATCTTTCCTGAGTCGGGTTACAGCCTGATAGTTATAAACTTTTTAATACTCAGATGGGGTGTGATAAGCGCAAATGGCTTTTTTCGAAAAAAACTTGGAAACGATGGATCAGGAAAAACTGCGGCAACATCAGCTTGAAAAAATGAAAATGCAGGTCCGCCATGTTTTTGAAAATCCTTTTTATCAAAAGCGTTATATGGAGACAGGTTTTCATCCTGATGATCTAAACAACTGGGAAGATATTAAAAAAGTGCCCTTCACCTATAAATATGACCTGCGGGACAATTATCCCACCGGTCTGCTTTCCGGTAAATGGGAAGATGTCGTCCGTATCCATATGACTTCCGGAACGACAGGTGTGCCTACCCCGATGCTTTATACAAAAAATGATCTTAGTGTATGGGCCAGATGCATGGCCCGTAACTTTGTCGGCGGTGGGCTGGAAAAAGGGGATGTGGTTCAGCAGGCTCACGGATTGGGCCTGTTTACCGGGGGTTTTGGTTTCCATTATGGATTGGAACTTGTCGGAGCCAAGATAATTCCCACCGGAGCCGGAGGTACCGACAGGCAACTGCGTTTAATGCAGGAATGGGGGACGACCGTTTTTACAGGAACTCCCAGCTATGCTGCCTATATGGCTGAATATGCCATGGAGAAAGGAATTGATCCGGTAAAAGATTTAAAACTGCGCCTGGGCTTTCACGGTGGCGAACCATGTTCGGACGAACTGAGGGAAAGAATTAATGCCCGCCTTGGCTACAGCGCACATGGTGGGGGGATGAGACGTTGTTACGGCCTCACGGAAATGGGTGGCCCTACCAGTATGGATTGTGAAGCTGTAACCGGAATCCACATCTGGGCCGACCATTATCTGGTGGAGGTGCTTGATCCGGAAACGCTCGAAGATGTTGAACAGGGGCAGCCGGGGGAACTGGTGCTGAGCAACCTCAGCTTCGAAGCTATGCCGATTTTGCGCTACCGTACCGGTGACAAGGTCATAATGAGCTTTGAAACCTGTGAATGTGGCCGGACTCATCCACGGATTACCGGCTTCCTGGGGAGATTTGACGATATGATCCTGGTCAGTGGGACTAATATATTTCCCAGCCAGGTTGAATGTGTGCTTTTACATCATCCTGAACTCAGTGAAAACTGGCAGTTGATTGTGGAAGAAGAAAAACATTTACATACAATAAAGGTTGAAATCGAACCCGCACCGGGAGTTTCGGTTGACAATAATTTTGTGACCGCCCTGGAAAAGGAACTACACAGCAACCTGGAGAAAAAATGTGCGGTTGAAATCAAGCCTGTCGGCAGTCTTCCCAGGTTTGAAGGAAAAGCGGTTCGCGTAGTTGATAAACGCGGCTAAAGAAAAATATTTGGATGGTGCCAGGCAATGGCTTGATTTTGGAGAAAATGATGAAAAGAGTATTAATTATTTTATCTCAGGTCAAAGCCCCTGCCCGGCACCATTTTGTACGATTGCCCCGCTCAATAGCTTCACATTCAAGGTAATCATAGCCTGTGTTATAATTAATCTCAGTTAAAGGTATTAATCCGTTTAATTTTTTATAGATGCCAGAGGAGGTGGACCGGTGTTTTTGAATCATTTTAATTATTTTGCGCCTCAATCAGCGGCAGAAGTGCTCGATTTGCTCGGCCGCCTGGGGAGCAGGGCCAAGATGTTGGCCGGCGGGACGGACCTGCTGGTCTTGATGAAAGATAAAGTGCTGGCTCCGGAGTATTTGATCGACATCGCCAACATAGCAGAATTTAAAGGTATAGCATACGAACCCGGTAAAGGCGCTGTGATCGGGGCTGCCACCAAAATTGCCGAGATTGAGCACTCGGCGATTATCCGGGAAAAGTACTTTGCCCTTCACCAGGCGGCAGGCGCGCTCGGCTCGGTCCAGATCAGGAATATGGCCACTATCGGGGGTAACAGCTGTAACGCTTCGCCTGCGGCGGAGACCCCGACACCTTTGGTTGCCCTCGGTGCCGAAGTTGTGCTCGCCAGTCTTACAGGGGAGAGGAAGCTTCCACTGGAACAGTTTATACTGGATAATCGGAAAACAGCTCTGGCGGAAGGTGAAATACTTACTAAATTCATCTTGCCGGAACCGGCCCCAAGGTCGGCCGGACGCTACTCTTACATTGGATTGAGAGATGCCATGGAAATTGATGCTGTTAATATGGCTGTCAACCTGGTGCTCGAAGAAGACGACCTGACGTTAAAAGATCTGAAACTGGTAATGGGCTCCGTCGCGCCGCGGCCTTTGGTATCGGTGGAAGTCCCCGGCCTGTTGTCAGGGCGGGAGTTCAGTGATACCCTGGTTCATGAAGCTTCCCGGGCGGCTTCCGGGGAAGCGACGCCTATATCCGACATCCGTGCTTCAGCGGAATACCGCCAAGAAGTAGTGGCTGTACTGGCACGCAGGCTGCTTTACGAGGCCTTTGCCGCCGCGAAGGAGGTATAATTGATGAAACAGCTGATCGCCTTAAATATCAACGACAATGTTTATGAGGTTCCTGTTGATCCGAGAGACCTTCTGGTTGATGTTATCAGAAAGAAAGTGGGCCTCACCGGGACAAAGAAGGGCTGCGGCCTGGGGGACTGCGGTGCCTGTACAGTGCTGATCGACGGCAGTCCTGTGCTTTCCTGCATCACCCTGGCTATTGCCTGCCAGGGCAAAAAAATAACCACTATCGAGGGCCTGGTGGAAAATAGCGGCAGGCTTCACCCTGTGCAGCAGTCTTTTATTGACCATGGAGCCGTGCAGTGCGGTTTTTGTACCCCGGGAATGATCCTTACTGCCAAAGCGCTGCTGGACAGGAGCTCCCGCCCCACTTTGGAAGAGATCAAACGGGGTATTTCGGGTAATATTTGTCGCTGTACCGGCTATAAAAAAATCGTCGAAGCAATATCTGCAGCCGGTGAAACTATATCGCAGGAAGGGGTGAAGTAATGGGCCGGCAAAACCATACAGAGGTTGGAAGAAGTGTACCGCGGCTGGATGCTCCCGAGAAGGTCAAGGGTGAAGCAATTTATACTGATGATATGGTGCTGCCGCGCATGGTTTATGGAAAAATCAAGCGCAGCCCTTACGCCCATGCCCTGATTAAAAGTATCGATTACAGCAATGCCCTCGCTATGCCGGGGGTTCTGGCGGTAATTACAGGAGACGAAGCGCCGAACAAGTGGGGAATTGTGCCCCAGGCGGCGAATGAGGTTGCCCTGGCCTTAGACAAGGTCCGCTTTTGCGGTGAGGGAGTGGCTGCTGTTGCCGCTGTCGACGAGGAAACAGCAGAGGCAGCCCTTGATCTGATTGAGGTGGAATATGAACCCCTGCCGGTGTTGCTTGATCCCTTCGAATCCATGGATCGCGCCGGTGAAGTCCTGATCCATGAAGATGCTCCGGATAATATTCTGCACACAGGAGAGCAGCTTTTTGGCGACCCTGACCAGGCCTTTGCCGGTTGTGCCTATGTCCTGGAAAGAGAATTTCATACCTCTTACGTAAACCATGCTTTCCTGGAGCCGCACTCTTCCCTGGCCAGTTTTGATCCCCAGAGCGGTAAGCTGCACTTGTGGTCCAGCAATCAGGTGCCTCACTATCTGCACCGTCAGCTCTCCATTGTTTTAGAATTGCCGATGAACAAAATTCGGGTGACCCTCCCGACGGTCGGCGGCGGTTTCGGCGGTAAAGGTGAGGCAGGACCAACCGATTTTTGCGCCGCCCTGCTTTCCCGTAAAACCGGCCGGCCGGTAAAAGTAACCTTTGAACGCAACGAAGTGTTCTTTACAAATAAAGGCCGACACCCATGCCACATGAAAATGAAAATCGGCCTGGACAAAGACGGTTACATTCAAGCCGTTGATTTTGACAATGTTTTGGATGGCGGTGCTTATTCAGGCTGGGGGATGGTTGTTATGTTCTACACCGCCTCGATGATTCACCTGCCCTACCGGGTGCCTAATGCCAGGGCCCGGGTCAGGCGTGTCTATACCAATAAACCTACCTGCGGCGCCATGCGCGGCCTTGGCGGGGTTCAGCCCCGGTTTGCCATGGAATGTATGCTAGACGAGATGGCCGAAATGATCGGTATCAGCCCGTACGAACTCAAGCTGAAAAATGCCGTGGAATCAGGTTATCGCAGCGTGAGCAACCTTTATGTTCCGCACAGTGAATATAAAAAATGCCTGCAGACGGCGGTGGAAAAATCGGGTTACCTCGACAAGCACGGGAAATTACCCTATGGTAAAGGGATCGGCCTGGCCGGCGGCTATTATATCTCCGGTACTGCCTATACCCTTTACCAGTCTTACAAGCCGCATACTACTGTGTTGATCCGAATCGACACCGAAGGAGGAGTAACCGTGCACTGCGCGGCCGCTGATATCGGCCAGGGCTGCAACACCGTCATCGCCCAGATGGCCGCAGAGGCACTGGGAGTGCACTACGAAGATGTGCATGTTGTTTCAGGTGATACCGAACTGGGTACTTTCGATCTTGGCAGCTTCGCCAGCCGGGTAACCTACGGTTCCGGAGTGGCGATCAAAGAGGCAGCCGCAGAAATTAATCAGAAACTAAAAGAAGTGGCTGCTGGTATGACAGGCTGCCGCGCTGATCAGCTCGTAGTAAAAGATCGCCGGTTTTACTCTGTATTTGAACCCCGGAAAGCTGTCGAGTGGGAAAAAGTAGTCGATGTATATACCAATTCTGTCGGTACGTTAACCGGGATCGGCCACTTTTCCCCTCCACGGTTAAAAGGGATTGATCTTGCCCGTGGTGAAAGAGTCCAGGGAGCGAATATCGGCCATTCTCCGACATTTGGTTTCAGCTGCCAGATATGGGAAGTGGATGTCGACCTTGAAACCGGCAAGATCCGGGTGGATAGGGTAACCGAGGCCGGTGACTGTGGACAACCTGTTAACCCCATGAGCGTCGAAGGGCAGGTGGAAGGATCGATCTTATTTGCAATGGGGCAGGCTCTCTTCGAAGAGATGAAGCTCGACCCCGAAGGGAAAATGATCAACCCGACCCTGCATGACTACAAGGTCCCGACCGCCATGGAACTGCCTGAAATTAATGCCACCATTGTCGACAGTTACGATCCGACCGCCCCCTTCGGGGTTAAGGAATCGGGTGAAGGACCAGTTCAACCGACCATCCCGGCGATAGTCAATGCTGTCTATGATGCCATCGGGATCAGGTTTACTGATCTGCCCCTGACTCCGGAAAAGGTGCTCAAAGCTTTAAAAGAGAAAAAAGCTGCTGAGTGAAGCTGCATGTCTCAGCCCCCACCTTCAGGATCCGGGGGGCGGGCTAAAAGGGATCAGGGAGATAACTGCAAACATAAACTGCTTCTGGTCAAGATTTGGCTGTTCCCAGTGGAAAGGGAGCGGGCTGGGTTATCTGTTCCTGTCAGGTCTTACCGTTTTAAACCACCCTGTTTGGCTTAACCATTTTATACTCAGGGTGGTTTTTTATGCTTAACATTTAACCGCAGACAGGGTATGAAACGGTTTTTCAGCTATGCTCGTTCAAAAGGGTTAGCCCTGATTTCACTCTTTATTAACCTTGTTTCCATGCTTTTTAGGGATTTTATTTATGGCTGTTTCGATTAACCTAAATATGAGTACTTTTATCACAATTATGGGCATTAAGCCGGCAGCCTGTTCAAAGCGGGGGAGTCAAGCGTCATTGTAAACCAGGTAT
>Ga0209498_1000423_pt1 | contig 25877 bp, 22 predicted proteins | sample WalLakDeSediment_FD_184131 | JGI IMG/M metagenome (GOLD analysis project Ga0209498, IMG submission 184131) | Lake sediment microbial communities from Walker lake, Nevada to study Microbial Dark Matter (Phase II) - Walker Lake 11/02/13 Deep... | ecosystem: Environmental > Aquatic > Freshwater >...
CAATAATATGTATATGGTTGTTAAAAAAGGCTTTTGAGCTTAGTTTCCTAACTTTTTAAGCGCAAAAACCCTTTTAAATTACTGGTGGGCGAAGCAGGTTTTGAACCTGCGACCCCCTGCTTGTAAGGCAGGTGCTCTCCCGCTGAGCTATTCGCCCAAAAATTGGTGACCCCTAGGGGATTCGAACCCCTGTTGCCAGCTTGAAAGGCTGGTGTCCTAACCGATTAGACGAAGGGGCCAGGATTTGGTGGGCCCACCAGGACTCGAACCTGGGACCAACCGGTTATGAGCCGGTAGCTCTACCAGCTGAGCTATGGGCCCGCATCGTTAATCATGGCAAGCTAAAAGAGCACTTCTCTTACAGCTATATGAGTGTAACACACCCTAAAGATTATTGTCAAGAACCGGGAATAAGGTTAGAATTTAAATAAGCAAGTAAACCAGGAGGTTTTTGAATGCATAAACTAGTTAATGAATTTAAAATCCATCTCAATGCTGAAGATATATTAAAAGGACAGGGTATTGACCCGGCCCGTGCTTCCGCCCGCCTTTTTGATACTGCAAAATCAGTAATTGAAGAAGCACATTCGCTTTTGAAGCCGGCGGCAATATATACTGTCGTTAAAATAGAAGAATTTGAGCATCAGCGGGCTTCTTTCGAGGGTGGCGTTTTCGAAGGATCGCTTGTCGCCCGGTCAATGGCCGGAGCAGATCACCTGAATATAGCAGTATGCACGATCGGCGGAGAGTTGGACAAAAGAGTTGAGGAGATGATGAACGAAAACCCGGTAATGGCAATAGCGCTTGATGGCGCTGGAATTTCCGCCCTCCGGAAAGTTTCCCAGGCCGTCGAAGACATTATTAGCGCAGAGGCCTGTGAGCTTGACCTGGCCCTGGGTATGCGGGCCCAGCCCGGACAGGAAGGCTGGCCGCTCGAGCAGCAAAGAGAAGTATTCAGGGTGCTGCCGGCTGATCTAATCAGCGTGCGTCTGACTGAAAGCTGTCTGATGCTTCCGAGGAAATCAGTTTCGTTTGTCATTCCCCGCGGGAAAGCATTAAATAACAGCGTTGTGCCCTGTGATTTCTGCTCGAAGCAAAACCGCTGTGAGTGGCGAAAAGAAAAACAGACCAGTTGAAAAAGTACATAAAAATTGGCTCCCCAGGCAGGACTCGAACCTGCAACCTACCGGTTAACAGCCGGTCGCTCTGCCATTGAGCTACTGAGGAACCTTATCGGCATAAGTATTATACTTAATGAAAATTGACCCGTCAAGGGTTGTTAGAAATTTATTGTTTGGCAAATCAAGATAATGTTTCATCAATTAAATTCGAAAAGGAGTTTCCCTGATGGCGGTAACCGTTGTTGCAGACAGTATTTGCTCTCCTTCATCAGCAAAAGTCAAAGAGCTGGGCATTGAGATCGTCCCGATTAATATCCATTTTGGCAATCAGATTTACTTGGATCTTTTGGAAATCCAGCCTGCTGATTTTTACCGGCGCCTTCCTTCGGCCGGGGAGCTGCCTACGACTTCCGCTCCTTCGATGGAAAGGTTTAAGGTAACTTATGAGAAAATATTAGATGCAGGCCATTCGGTGTTTTGCCTTACGGTTACCTCAGCTTTAAGCCTTACTCATAATTCAATGACTCAAGCCAGAGATGAATTTCCGGATTATCTGGCAAATAAAATTTGCATCATGGATTCAGAGGCGGCAGGCGCATCGGCAGGTTTGATGGTTATTGAAGCGGCAAAGCTGGCCCGGCAGGGCTTGTCAAACGAAGCTATCGAAGTGAAAATAAAAGAGTTGATACCTAATTGCAAGCTGGTAGTCATGTTCGACACCCTGGAGTACATCAGAAAAAGCGGCCGGGTCGGGAAAGTAGCCGCCGTTGCCGGTGAATTATTCCAGGTTAAGCCGGTGATTTACCTGCATCGGGGCAAACCGCAATTTTTTGGGCGGCCCCGGGGTAAACGCCAGGCCATAGCAATGATCATGGACCAGTTTGTTAGGGATATTGCCAACGCAAAAGACCTTCGTGTAGCTGTTACTCACGCCAATGTCGAAGAGGAAGCCCTGGCCCTGGCTGAAGAAGTTAAAGCTGCTTATCCCGGCCTGGAAATAGACATAGTCCCATTTACACCGGCAATGGGCGCTCATGCCGGTCCCGGCGTGCTCGGTATCGGATACACATTTCGCAATTCCTGATTATATATTTACTCGAGACTTAGAATCAGGGAATCATCCTGGCCGCCGTAGTAGATCTCAATACTTTCCAGAACCGGAAACTCCTTCAGTAAAATTGTTTGATACTCTTCAAGGGCCGCGCGGCTGCTGACTTTGTCATAAAAGATTGTCAGCACTTCTCCTTTGTGCGGTTCAAGAATTGAAACTGCACCGGCAACAGATTCCTCATAATCACCGCTGGCAAACAAAACTTCTTTAATATAGGTTTCAAAATGGTTATTCTTCCGAACAATCCTGGCAACACGCGGATATTCGGCAGCATTCCTTACTGCTTCAAAGGAAGGTTTTTCCAGTGAGTATAAAGATACCAGTGCCGCCAGAATTCTCACCTCTTCCTGCACCACTACTGCAGATATATTAGGTAGGGGCAGGGTAAATTCTTCCAGGCTTAGAAGCAGCGTGCTCTTCAGGTCATATTCCTCGAGAAGGCGTATTTTTTTCTTAACCGCATTTACACTTATTGCCATCTCTGCTCCAGCCATGGCAAACATGGCCAAAAAGCCCGGGCTTTTACCGAATACCAGGGTAGTGTAGTTTTTATCGCCTTCTGTTAAACCATGCCTAATATTGTGCTGACTGCGCATATCTCTGATGATGATATCAGAAAGTGGAGCCAGGGAAACAACTCTTTCAATTACCGTTAATGGGTTGGTCGTATGAATATGCACATGACATGTTCCCTGGTTTGATTGGGTGATCAGATCTGAACCCAACTCTTGAAGCGATGCTCTTATTTCAGACTCACTATCGGCTGCAGCAGAGACAACAAACTCCATATCGTAGGGATTTATAAATTGAAACCGCTCCCGGTTCTGAAAAAAATACATTTTAGGCTTGAAGGCAAATTCCGCCTCGCCGTCCTGGATACCCATTACTTTAAGGATTGCATAAAAAAAAATTAACAACCCCCAGCCGCCGGCATCGATAACATTATGATTGCAAAGGCTTGACATTGCCCGGCTGGTCTGTAGTAAAGATTTCCTGGCCTGACGGTAAGCGGCAAGCATAGTTTTTGCCAGATTTCCAGTTGCCGATTCCTCTACAGCCGCTTCGGCAGCCTCACGGGCAACTGTTAAAATGGTCCCTTCGATGGGATTTACCACGGTGTTGTAAGCTTTTTTTGCACCCTGGGCCATGGCCAGCGCTAACTGTCTGGCTCCGGCTTTTTCCAAACCGGAAAAAGCGGCAGCCCAACCTTTTAGATATTGAGCAAAAATAGCGCCGGAGTTACCACAGGAGCCATTCCGGGCACCCCGGAAAGCTGCTGCTGTAACTTCGGCCAGGCCTGTAGAGTTGCTATTTTCTGTTTCCTGCAGGGCTGATTCCAGGGTGGCCAGTAAATTATTGCCTGTATCACCATCCGGTACAGGAAAAACATTGATTTGGTTTAGATTTTCTCTTTTTACATTTAGCTGTGTTGCTGTTTCTTCCAGGGCAGCCTGAAAGATTTTTCCATCCAAACATAGATTGCTCAAGCTTCGTTCCTCCTTGTTATAAAAGTCCGGAACGGCCTTGAAAAATATTTTCTACATGATATAACAATATATAATAGCTGAAAGGAGCTGGAAGCATAATGACCGATATTATTATGATAGTTGTCGCTTATTTCATTGGCACCTTCCCTTCTGCTTATCTTTGCGGCAGATTATTCAAAGATCTTGACATTCGTCAGACCGGAAGTGGAAATGTAGGCGCGATGAACACTATGAAACATGTCGGTTATCTGCCGGGCATATTAACCCTGGTCGCTGATGTTGTCAAGGGAGCCCTGGCAGTTTATCTGGCCACACTTTATGGCAGTTGGCCTCTGATTCCCCTTCTGGCAGCTTTCTTCGTGGTCCTGGGACATAATTATAATATCTTTCTTGGCTTAAAAGGCGGCAAAGGGCTTGGCAGCCTGACTGGTTCCATGCTTGTTCTTTCCCCCATCACTTTTCTTTACATTTTAGCTCTGGTTATTCTTATCACTCTGTTAATCCGGGACACAAACACTGCATCCGGCTTGGGTATACTTACTCTGCCTGTTATCCTGGGTCTTCAGAAAGGTGAATTGGCTTTTTATTTAGTCGGCGCAGCCATTTCCCTGCTAGTTGCAGTTAAACACATCCGCGACTTTAAAGCTTATCTTCAAGGCCGGAGAAGACTTATTTAAAGGTTTTTTATCATATAACCAGGAATATCTTGCTCGTTATGTTACTCTGTTTGTTTTGGGTAATTAAGGGTTAGCAGATTAAAATGGCAGAGACACCTTGCCTCTGCCATTTTTTATTCGAGGTAGTCACGCAGGCGTTTACTGCGCATGGGGTGCCGCAGTTTACGTAAAGCCTTAGCCTCAATCTGGCGAATTCTTTCACGGGTCACTCCAAAATACTGTCCTACTTCTTCCAGGGTACGTGAGCGACCGTCGTCCAGGCCGAAACGTAAGCGCAAAACTTTCTCTTCCCGGGCGGAAAGGGTATCGAGCACGTCTTCCAACTGCTCTTTGAGCAGTTCAAATGCAGCCGCATCAGCCGGAGCCTGGGCTTCGTGATCTTCAATAAAATCTCCGAGATGGCTGTCATCTTCTTCGCCGATCGGTGTTTCCAACGACACGGGCTCCTGGGCAATCTTGAGGATTTCCCTGACCCGGTCTTCGCTGATATTCATTTCAAGGGCTATCTCTTCGGGCATCGGCTCTCGACCCAGTTCCTGAACCAGCTGGCGGGAGATCCGTATCAGCTTATTGATTGTTTCGACCATGTGAACCGGAATACGGATTGTCCGTGCCTGATCGGCTATAGCCCTGGTTATGGCCTGGCGGATCCACCAGGTGGCATAAGTGCTGAACTTGTAGCCTTTGCGGTAATCAAATTTCTCTACCGCTTTGATCAAGCCTAAGTTTCCTTCCTGAATTAAGTCAAGAAAGAGCATACCTCTGCCAACATATTTCTTGGCAATGCTAACTACCAGGCGCAGATTTGCTTCAGCCAGACGGCGCCTGGCATCTTCATTGTTTTGCTCGATAGCCTGGGCCAGTTCAACCTCTTCTTCAGACGTAAGCAGGGGTATCTTGCCAATTTCCTTCAGATACATCCGAACCGGATCATTGACTGTCACCCCATCCGGCGCTGCAAGAGCCGCAGCAGGATCTGCTTTTACCACTTCTGTGTTTTCATCCTGATCGGGATCCTGAACATCAGCGGTCGAATCATCGGTAATATCAATACCGTGCAAAGCCAGCCGATCATAGAAATTATCAAGAGCCTCTACTGATAGTTCATACGGCTGCAAGGTTTCAATAATCTCTTTGTAACTTATTGAACCTTTAGTCTTGCCACGTTCAAAAAGCTCGTTTTGCGCATCTTCGAGGGAAATCGTTTTCTCTATCTCTTTAGTCATAGAAATCCCCTCCTTTTCCAGAACGGTAAGGGTTGCCGTCTTTTTTCATAATCACCTGCTGGTGCTCGCGCAGCAGCTTTTCAATTTGCTCTTCGGAACCAGAGGCTTCGAGCTCTTTTATTTTTTTCTGCAGTTCTCTCTGATTTTTAACTGCCCACAACTGGTGCAGTTGAGAAATACAATCTTCAGTCATTCGCTTCGCGGTCTTAGGCGGCAGATCCTGCAAGGCGGGATCAGTTACCGCTTCGGTAATCAAATTGATAACCTGCTGGTCAGTAAACCGATTAAGCAACTTTTCGGTGCTGACTATTGTTTCCGCCGCAGTAAGTTCAAATACAACCTCAAACACTTTCTTAACCCGCGAATCGTAAATATAATCTATTTGTAAAAGATTTCGCCCTAGTTCAGCTATTTCCTTGCTCCGAAGCATTAAAGATAATAATATTTTTTCAGCCGGCCTGATCGTGATCTTCTGTTCCTCATCCGGCTGTTCATTATTCTCCGTATTCTTATAACGGCTGCCTTTTCTCTGCCTTTTTTTAAGCTCACTGCGCAGAGCATCTTCAGCAACACCAAGCTCTTCAGAGGCTTTTTTAAGATAGAAATCCTGTTCGACCTGGTTAACTGCAGCAATAAGGAACGGCATTAACTCTTCAATGTAGTCGATTCTCCCTTTATCTGAAGCCAAATCATAACGCTTTTTAAGCTGCTGCAGGCGATACTCTATCAGCGGCCTGGCGCTATCGATGAGCTGGATGAAAGCGTTCGCGCCATTCTCCCTGATGTAACTGTCCGGGTCACTGCCTTCCGGCAGGTCGGCAACCTGAACCAGGCATCCCGTAGACTGTAAAATGTTTAACCCTCTCCATGTTGCCGCTTCCCCGGCGCTATCTGAATCATAAGCTGTTACTACTGTATCGGCCTGGTATCGGAGCAAGCGGCCCTGATCAGCGGTAAGAGCAGTGCCCAGCGAAGCAACAACGTTTTTAATTCCGGCTTGAAAAGCGGTGATTACATCAGTATAACCTTCCATGACCACAGCTCTTTTTTCACGTCGGATCTCTTCACGGGCCAGATTTAAGCCATAGAGCATAGATCCCTTATCAAATACCAGTGTTTCAGGAGAGTTTAGGTACTTTGGCCCACTTTTTTCGCCCTCTTCCAAAGCCCGGCCGCCGAAGCCTGACACCTTACCGCTAATATTGAAGATAGGGAAAATGATCCTGCTGCGGAAACGATCATAATAACCTTTTTCCCTGCCCGGTGAGATAAGCCCGGCCTTAACCATTAAATCCGGGGGAAATCCCTTTTTCTGAGCAAAATTAAAAAACCCGGTCCAATCTGCCGGAGCGTATCCCAGCATAAACAATTCTATAGTCTCTGGTTTAATTCCTCTTTTTTGTAAATATTCTAGCGCTTTTTTACCATTGGCGGTATTGTGCAAACAATATGCGTAAAAACGGGCTGCCAGGTAATTTACTTTATGAATTCTTTCTTTCAGATTATCCACAACAGGGGAAGCGTCTTTATGTTCGGGAATAGTTACACCTGCCCGCCTGGCCAGGAAACGTGCCGCTTCCGGAAAAGTAAGTTTTTCCATCTGCATGACCAGGCTAAAAATATTTCCGGAAGCTCCGCAGCCAAAACAGTGAAAAAGCTGCTTATCCGGGGAAACGGTAAAAGAAGGGGTCTTTTCATTATGAAAAGGGCATAGGCCAACCATATTCTTGCCCCTTCTTTCAAGCTTGATGTACTCCCCGATCAACCCGACCAGGTCGGTACGCTGCCTGATTTCATCGATTATATCTTCCGGTATTCCCTGTGGCATAATCATTACCTCCGACAGATAACAAAAACCCCATCTCGAAGTCAGAGACGAGGCGGTCCCGTATCCTGATATGATGCAGGCTTTTTTACTGCTGAGACAGTTGCTCCCTGACAAGGCCTCATAAAGCAGACTACTTCAGATCCTGTTTAGTTCAATTCGACGATCCGGTCTTCATTCCTGCCTGAATGGATCCGGTTTATTAAAAACACAATTACAGAAGCCCCCGCTACCTTTAAGGTTAACGGGGGCATATGTTTAATCGAAGTAAGGCGCAGGGAGAAGTTTTTTATTTCAGCTTCTCTGCCGCTTCCTTGATAACCTGATCGAACTTATCGATCTCCTCACCGGAAATTTCAGTGTAGGTAATACTCTCCCGATTCATGCCGAGCATTTCAAGCATGTCACAGGCATGGCCGACACGTTTTTCCGCCCAGTAACTGATATCTTTGTACTGGCAGTTGAATTTTTCACTTTCACTGCAGCCAACAACAACCACTCCGTCAGCACCGAGTTCAAAGGCTTTAAGCAGGTGTATTGAATCAAGCTTGCCGACACAGGGATAACGGACCACGGCAACATTTTTTTGTTCTTTGCTGATAAAATCAGGCAGGGCAAAAGCACCGTATGAACAGGTAATAGCCAGGATGGCCGGCTTTCCATTGCGCTGGGCTACCAGCTTCTGTACAGCAGGCTCAATAGCCATAACCGCATCTTCAACATAGGGTGCCCTGAATTTGATTGCATAGACCGGGCACATGCTCAGGCACAGACCGCAGGCCTGACACTGCTCGTTGCGGACACTGACTTTGCCTTCTTCATTAATGACCGGCACATTATAGGGGCAGATACGCACACAGGTGAGGCAGTGAACACAGAGATCTTCGTCCTGCTGCGCCCCGGCGGCACAGGTCAGGCAGCGCCGTGCTTCACAGATAGCTGTTTCGACATCGTAGCCCAATTCAGCCTGTTTGAAATGACGCACCCTCTCCTCGGGGGAGATCATCGGAATGGCATGACGCTCAAAATGGGTAATTTCTTCAGCAACTTTTGCATCGAGTTTATCAAGTACAGGAATTTCTTCCAGGCTGGCGCGGTCAAAATGCTCGCCCTGCAGGTAATCGCTGACTGCCTGTGACGCCAGGCGTCCGTTAGCCATCGCTTCCACAGCCGATCCCGGACCGGTTACCATTTCGCCGCAGCAGAAAACACCTTTCCTGCTGGTCGTCATCTTTTGATTGTCAAAAACAATGCGTCCGCGGTCGTCAATTTCAACTTCACGGCGCACCGGCTCAGAGTCACCACCCTGTCCGATAGCATAGATGACGACATCTCCACTGATTACTGTTTTATTTTCTTCGTTCAGGGTGGGATTAAAAAGACCCTTGTCATCGAAAACACAGGTGCATTCGACAACTGTAAGGCCGGTTATTTTTCCGTTTTCTCTGATAATGGTTTGCGGACCCCAGGAAGTATTAAATTCAATTCCCTCTTCCCTGGCCTCTTCAATTTCCCATTCAAAGGCAGGCATTTCTTCGTCACATTCGAGGCAGGCCAGTTTTACCCTGGCCGCACCTGCCCGAAGAGCTGAACGGGCCACATCCATGGCCACATTGCCGCCCCCTATAACAATTACATTGGGGCTTCCTTCAAATTTAAAGCCGGACCGCTTGACATCCTGTAAGAAGGGCAGAGCGTATAAAACACCATCCCCCTCAGTTCCGGGGATATTGAGACCCCTGCTGACGGGCAAGCCCATAGCCAGCAGGACAGCTTTGTAGCCTTCTTTTTCGAGTTGTTCAATGGTAATATCCTTACCCAGTTCAACACCGTATTTAAAACTAATGCCCTGTTCAGCAATCTCGCTGATATCCTGATCAATAGCCTCATCAGGCAGGCGGTAGAGAGGAATGTAATGACGGACGGCTCCACCAGCCATTTTTTCACGATCAAAGACAGTCACATCAGCACCCAGGCGGGCCAGATCGAACGCGGCCGTAAGGCCGGCCGGGCCGGCACCGATAATGGCCACTTTACCGCTGATTTTGGGCCCTCCAGCGGGGGGCGGCACTTTCGCCTTGCCGTATTCGACAGCAAAGCGCTTTAACCCGCGGATAGAAGGCGGTTTGTCGACATCATTGCGACGGCATTCTTCTTCGCAATGATGAGCACATATAGTGCCGCAGACAAATGGCAGCGGGTTTGTTTCTTTGATTATCGCCAGCGCCCGGTCAAAATCACCAGTGGCAATGGCCAGCAAATAATCACGGACACCCTGGTGCAGCGGGCAGGCCGACTGGCAGGGCGGATGAATATTTTCCAAAGCTGAATCAGGTTTATTATGGTGGGTCAATTAGATCACTCCTTGCGACTATTTTAACTCATAATCAGTTCGCCATAAAAAAGCGTTCTCCTGTTTATATCAACTGACAATTTTAAGATTCAATTTTCATAATTTTTTCCGGAAAGGGTGGACCGGGCCGCTGCCAGGCGGGCAATGGGCAGGCGGTATGGCGAGCAGCTGACATAGTCAAGCCCGGCGCTGTTGAAGAAGTCAATGGAAGCCGGATCGCCGCCGTGCTCTCCGCATATTCCGACCTTAAGATTGGTCCGCACCGAACGGCCTTTCTCTATAGCTATTTCAACCAACCGTCCTACCCCCTCACGATCAACTTCGCAAAAAGGGTTTACCTGCAAGATTTTTTGCTGGAGGTAGAATGGTAAAAATTTACCCTCGGAATCATCCCTGCTGTAGCCAAGCGTAGTCTGGGTCAGATCGTTGGTCCCAAAGGAAAAGAAAGCAGCTGACCCGGCCAGCTGATCGGCCACCAGGCAGGCCCTTGGCAGTTCAATCATTGTGCCGACCAGGTAAGGGATCTCCCGGCCCTGTTCGGAAAAAATTTCCGCAGCCGTTTTGTCGACCAGTTCTTTCATTTGCTCCATTTCTTCACGGTGCCCGACCAGGGGAATCATGATTTCCGGCTGCAGCTGCTCACCGGTAAAACCTTCCCGGAGAAGCTCAAAACCTGCCATAAAAATTGCCCTGACCTGCATGCGATATATTTCCGGATAAACCAGTCCCAGGCGACAACCCCGGTGACCAAGCATCGGGTTAAATTCGGAGAGAGACTGAACCTTATGCAGCAGGTTTTCTTTCTTTTTCAGCTGGTCAGAATCTCCGTTTTCCCGTCTCAGGCGATCCACTTCCAAAAGAAGTTCTTCCCGATCCGGTAAAAATTCGTGCAGCGGGGGATCAAGCAGGCGAATCGTTACCGGCTTTCCGGCCATCTCTTTAAAAATTCCTTTGAAATCAACCTGCTGCATCGGCAGCAGCTCCGCCAGCGCTGCTTCCCGCTCTTCCAGGCCTGCTGAAAGAATCATCTTCTGGACAACAGGAATGCGATCGGCAGCCATGAACATATGCTCTGTGCGGCACAAGCCGATCCCCTGGGCGCCCATTTCGACAGCACGGCGGGCATCATCAGGGTTATCGGCATTGGCACGCACCTTTAGGCGGCGAATTTCATCAGCCCAGCCGAGCAGTTCATGGAACTCAGCGGTAAAGTGCGGTTCGATCAGGGGCGCCTTTCCGAGGATTACCTGACCTGTGCTCCCGTCGATCGAGAGGATTTCTCCCTCAGGATACTCAATATCCTGCAAATAAAAAAGCCCTTTATTAAGATCAATCTTCAGCTCTTCACAGCCGCAGACACACGTCTTGCCCATGCCGCGGGCGACAACGGCAGCGTGGCTGGTCATACCTCCCCGGCTGGTCAGAATACCCTGGGCGGCAATAATACCGTGGATATCATCAGGTGTGGTTTCGGGGCGAACCAGCAGTACTTTTTCGCCATCCTGGGCCAGTTCCTGGGCCCGGTCAGCATCGAATACCACTTTGCCGGAAGCAGCTCCGGGTGAAGCAGGCAGGCCCCGGGCAATAACCTTCATTTCGGCATCGGGATCAATCCGCCAGTGCAGCAGATGTTCAAGCTGATCCGGTTCGATCCTCTGCAGGGCTTTTGCTTTATTGATCAGGCCTTCTTTAACCATATCGACAGCTATGCGCATGGCCGCCGAAGCTGTGCGCTTGCCGGTCCTGGTCTGGAGCATATAAAGCTTGCCCCGTTCAATGGTAAACTCGATATCCTGCATTTCCTTATAATGCTTTTCAAGTGTGCTGCAGGTCTCGACAAACTGCGCATAGACCTCGGGCATGTCATCTTTCAGCTCGATCAGGGGATGAGGGGTACGCGTTCCGGCTACCACGTCCTCGCCCTGGGCATTTAACAAGTATTCACCGTATAATTTTGGTTCACCTGTTGAAGGGTTACGGGTAAAAGCCACCCCGGTGCCGCTGTCATTGCCTAAATTGCCAAAAACCATAGCCTGAATGTTCACTGCCGTGCCAAGGGAACCGGGAATGCGGTTGGCCTTACGGTAGACCACAGCCCGATCAGTATTCCAGGAGGCGAAAACTGCTTCAACCGCCAGGAAAAGCTGTTCCTGGGGATCATGCGGAAACGCTTTCCCGGTTTCTTTTCGCACTAGGGCCAGGAATTCTTCAACGATCTTCTCGAGGTCGCCTTCCCCAAGCTCTGCATCGGTACGCACTTTTCGAAGCTGCCTGGCTTCGGTAAGAATATTTTCAAAGTTATAATGACCTACTTTTAAGACCACATCGGCAAACATCTGAATAAAGCGGCGATAGCAGTCAAGCGCAAAGCGGCGTTTATTCGCTTCCCCGGCCAGATGTTCGAGAGTTTTGCCGGTTAAACCTAGATTTAATATGGTATCCATCATTCCGGGCATTGAAACCACCGCACCGGAACGTACAGAAAGAAGCAACGGCCGTGCCCCTCCAAAAATACGTCCGGTCTGCTGCTCGAGTAAACGCAGGTTTTCAAGTATTTCTTCCTTCAATTCCGGCCAGAGGCCTTCGCCTCTGCTTAAATACTGTTTGCAGGCTTCAGTGGTAACTATAAACCCCGGCGGAACAGGCAACCCGATCCTGGCCATCTCGGCCAAATTGGCACCTTTGCCGCCGAGAAGGCTTTTCATCTCTTTGTTGCCTTGTGCAAAAGGATAAACATATTGCCCGGCTGTCAAAATTTTTACCCTCCTTTAGTTGTCTGTATAATCCGGTTAGCAACCTCTTCTACCGCCTTGTTTGATACATCAAAGACAGTGCACCCGATTTTTTTCATTATCCGGCGGGCATAAGTAAGTTCATCTTCAATCCTTTCAACTGCAACATAATTGGCATTGCTATCCAGACCCAGGGCTTTGAGACGTTCCTGCCTGATCTCCCTAAGCTGGCTGGGATTAATCACCAGGCCGATTATTTTTTCCGGTGGAATAAAGAATAGTTCTGCAGGAGGTTCCACTTCAGGGACCAGGGGCAGGTTGGCAACCATGATTCCGTGATGTGCCAAATACATGCTGAGCGGAGTTTTCGATGTCCTCGAGATGCCGACTAAAACCACATCAGCCTTTACCAGACCACGCGGGTCTTTACCGTCGTCGTGCTTTACCGCAAATTCGACTGCAGCAACCCGGCGGAAATATTCTTCATCGAGCCGGCGGACCCGTCCCGGTTCAAGATGGGGCGCTTTACAGGTGACCTGGCTGAAGGCATCCATCAGCGATCCTAAAATATCCGCAGTGCAAACATTATAACGGAGCGCTTCTTCCTCCATCGCCTTGCGCAATTCAGGCACTACAAGGGTATAGGCGATAATCGCATTGCAATCTGAAGCCTCTTTTAATATGTTCCTGATTTGCTTTTTATCCTCGACAAAAGGAACCCGCCGCATCTCGACATTGCCTGAATCAAATTGGCTTGCCACAGCCTTAACCACAAATTCCGCTGTTTCGCCGATTGAGTCTGAAATAATATAGACTATCGGTTTAACCGAAAGTTCCGCCATCTGAAATTCTCCTTTAAAAGAATAGGTAACCCGCCCGGACAGAAGCTGTCGAAGTTTATATACTCTACCCGGCAGGTATCTTCCTGCTTGACAATCTTTTTTTATGGAGCCTGCATCTTGGAAAAATCTGCCATGCGGTTAAAAGTTTTCTTCAAGGCTGCCAGCAGGTTAAGCCTGTTCTCGCGCAGCTTTTTATTGTCGGCCATAACCATGACATTATCAAAAAAGTTATCTATGGGCTGCTTCAATAACTGAAGCTGTTCCAGGATGCGCGCCGGATCGTCCAGGCCGGCAAGAGTTTCCTCAGCTGTTTTAAGACTGCGGAAAAGTTCTGTTTCCGATAAATCTTCGAAAAGAGCTTTATTAACCAAATAGCTGCCGGTTTCCTGTACCAGGTTGGCTACCCGGTTATAAGCAATGATAACATCATCAAGCAGCGGTCCCTTAAAATATTCTTCTAAAACTGACGCTTTCTTAAAAACCTCTCCTACAGTATTAAACGGCACCGCCAGAACAGCTTCAGCAACTTCATGTTCAATACCACGATCCTGCAGGACAAAACGGATTCGCTGAACCAGAAAATCATAGAGGCTTTCCTGCAGCTGCCGGCGTTTGTCACTGTCAATCTTAAGGGTTGCTGCCAGAGAATCCAGGGCAAATTTGATAAATTCTTCCAGCGACAGTTTAATATCCATCCCTAAAAGAATAGCTACCGCTCCCTGGGCCTGCCTGCGCAGGGCATAAGGATCCTGGGAACCGGTCGGCTGGATACCGATGGCAAAACATCCGGCCAGGGTATCGATACGATCAGCCAGTGAAACAAGAGCTCCTTCCATGGCCGAAGGTATTTTATCTCCGGCAAAACGGGGCAGATAATGTTCATAGATGCCAACAGCAACCTCTTCCGGCTCTCCGCTGATCCTGGCATATTCCCGTCCCATTACCCCCTGCAGTTCAGGAAACTCTTTGACCAGGCTGGTAACCAGGTCGGCTTTGCAAAGGTGGGCAACACGACAGGTTCTTTCAATTTGATCAGATGGCAGATCGAGCACTTCACCAAACTTACCTGCCAACTCCACCAAGCGGGCCCTTTTTTGATCTACACTGCCCAGTGATTCAAGAAAAATTACACTTTTAAGCTTCTCAACATAGTTCTCGAGCGGCTCTTTGCGATCTTCATCAAAGAAAAACCGGCCGTCAGCCAGGCGGGCCTGCAGGACCTTGGCGTAACCTTTACGGATATTGGGGTGAAAACGATTATTACTGATTCCGACGAAGTAGGGCAGCAATCGCCCACTCTCTTCTTCGACAATTGGAAAATAACGCTGATGATGCTGCATCGAGGTAATCGAAACCTCCTGGGGCAGGTCCAGGTAAGCCTGATTAAAAGATCCGTCAACGGCAACCGGGTATTCAACCAGGTAGGTGACCTCTTCAAGCAGACCTTCATCAATCAGAGCTTTGCCGCCACATTTGGCGGCTTTTTCGCTGAGTTGTTTGCGAATCATCTCCCGGCGGCGTTTATGATCAAGTACAACATAATGTTTTTTAAGGTAGCTGAAATAATTTTCGACACGGTCAACATCATAGGGGTCTGGCGCTAAAAAACGGTGGCCATAGGTTGTTTTTCCCGACTGAATCCCGGCGAAATTAAAAATAACCGGTTTATGATGGTAAAGCGCCAGCAGCCAGCGAATCGGGCGGGCAAAGCGTACATCTTTACCCTGCCAGTACATGGGCCGGGGAAAGGACAGCTTCTGAATCAGCCGGGGCAGCAGTTCGGGCAGCAGCTCTTCAGTCGGCCGGCCCCTGATTTCTTTTTCCACAACCAGGTAACGGGCCTCTTTTATTGTTTCTTCTTCGAGCTGATCGATTTTCACTCCCTGGCTCTGCATAAAACCCTGCAGGGCTTTGGTCGGCTTTCCGGCTTCGTCATAAGCGCGATTGACAGGAGGCCCTTTAATTTTTACGACAAGGTCAGGCTGCTTCTGCTCCAGTTCACTGATGAGCAGAACCAGGCGGCGCGGTGTGGCCCAGGCTTCAATGACACCATGGTCAAGGCGGTTGTCGGCTAAAAGGTAGGCCGCTTCTTTTTTCAGCTGATCCATCGCCCCCGGGATGAAACGCGAAGGGATCTCTTCACAGCCGATTTCCAGTAAAAAATCATGAGTTGTCGCCATTACAGGGCACCCCCTACCAGCAGCGGATAGCCCGCTGCTTCGCGCTGCCTGAGGTAACATTCGGCACAGAACCGGGCCAGGGTGCGCACCCGGCCGATATAGGCAGCCCTCTCAGTGACGCTGATTGCCCCCCGGGCATCGAGATTGTTGAATGTATGCGAACATTTTAAGATATAATCGTAAGCCGGATAAACCAGGTTTAGATCCAGAAGGCGTTTGGCCTCGGCTTCATAACTGTTAAAGAGGCTGAAAAGCAGATCGCGGTCGGCATAGTCGAAGCTGTAGCTTGATTGTTCCCATTCGACCCTTTGGAAAACTTCACCGTAGGTAATATTGCCTGTCCAGATCAGGTCAAAAACATTATCGCAATCCTGCAGGTACATGGCAATGCGTTCGAGCCCGTAGGTCAGCTCAACCGGTACCTGTTCCACGTCGAAGCCACCTACCTGCTGGAAGTAGGTAAACTGGGTAATTTCCATACCGTCAAGCCAGACCTCCCAACCCAGGCCCCACGCTCCCAGGGTGGGCGCTTCCCAATTATCTTCGACAAAGCGGATGTCGTGCTCAAGTGGATTGAGACCAAGAAAGGCCAGGCTGTCAAGGTACTGCTGTTGAATATCGGGGGGAGACGGTTTAATGATCACCTGGTACTGCAGGTGCTGGTAGAGCCGGTTCGGGTTTTCACCGTAACGACCGTCGGCAGGCCGCCGTGAAGGCTCCACATAGGCAACCGACCAGGGCTCCGGTCCCAGTGATTTAAGGAAGGTGGCAGGATTCATCGTGCCGGCCCCTTTTTCAACATCATAAGGCTGCCAGATCAGGCATCCTCTTGAAGCCCAGTAATCCTGAAGCTTGATCATGATTGTTTGTAGATGCAAATCGATTGCCTCCTTTATCAATAAAAAACCGTCCCTGGCTTCTATAGCCATAGGGACGGGAGATGTTCCCGCGGTTCCACCCTACTTGATTCCATTTACCGTAGAATCCACTCAATTGTTGACTAAAGCTCAGGAACGCCATTCACCGGATACCCTGCCGGGCTTGCACTTTTCCCGGCTCGCTGTCCAGATGGAGGGATAACCCGGTTACTTCTTTCCATCATCGCCAGATACGCTATTTAGTTAATAAGAATACTAACAACAGCGATAGGCTTTGTCAAGTGCCCGGCGCGCGTTAAGGGACCGCGTTAAGGGACGGTTCTCTGACGCGCCTTTATATCGACTAAACCATAATCGTCTGCTTTGCACTTTCTCACAGGTTGCAACGCTGTAATTTACCGGATTAATGATCCGGGGGTTTTCAAACAGGCCGATGATCAAGTATACTTTCCCTAGCAATATAAGGGCAAGGAGGAATTGTAATGAATAACCGCGAGTCAGACTACTCAGAACAACTGCAAGAGCGTTACCAACAGGATCTTTTTCCCCAGAAACTGGGCATCAAGCTTGAAAAGATTCGGGCCGGCTATGCCCTGGTAAGCATGGAGGTTAAACCCGATATGCACAATTTTAACGGCGTCACTCACGGCGGAGCTTTATTCACCCTGGGTGACACTGCTTTCGGGCTTGCTTCAAATACCCGTGGTACAGCTTTGGCTATGCATATAAGTGTTAATTATGTGAAAGCAACAGTTAGTGGGGACAGGTTAACTGCTGAAGCAGAAGAAGAACACCTCACTAATTCGACCGGTGTTTACCGTATTACTGTATCCCGTGGCGATGAAACAGTGGCCTTGTTAAGGGGAACTGTATTCCGTAAAAAATAAATTATCCGGATATTATAAGCCTGTCAGTATTCCAGAAAAGAGAGTAATTGAAAGGAGAGAATCGCACTAATGATCATGGAAATAAGAGGAAAAAGACCGCAGGTGGCACCGGGAGCTTTCGTCGCACCCAACGCCGCTTTAATCGGTGATGTGGTAATTGAGGAAGGGGCCAGTATCTGGTTTGGAGCGGTCCTGCGCGGTGACTTCGGCCGGATCTATGTAGGCAAGAATACCAGTATCCAGGATAACGTGGTGGTTCACACCATGGCCGAAGGTGAAACTATTATCGGCGATAATGTAACCATAGCTCACGGTTCCGTGCTGCATAACTGCACTGTCCGCAACGGTGCAATCATCGGTTTAAATGCAGTGCTGCTTGACTTTTGTGAAATCGGAGAACAGGCAATGATAGCTGCCGGGAGTGTGGTTACCGACAACATGAAAATCCCGGCAAGACACCTTGCTGCAGGGTCCCCGGCTAAAATAAAAAAGGAGATTGCCGGCGCATCTTTAATGTGGGTGGAAACCAGCGCTACCTATTATAAGGAGATGGCCCAAAGCTACCTGGAACAAGGCATCGGCCAGGTTGATTGATTACTGATGTCCGGTTCCGGAATTACTTTTCACGAAAAGCTATTTCCATCAAATAAACCCCTGTGGTAAATTTCTTTTCTACCACATGGCCAATATTTTCCAACAGGTAGATGACATGCTTATTTTCAGGCAGAATTTCGGCAGAAAAGCCGATCAAACCCTGCCTTTTAGCAATATAGGCCAGATAAGAGAGCAGTTCAGTGCCCAAACCTTTATGATGGAAGTCGTCTTTTACAACCAGGGCCACCTGGGCGGTAAGGGTTCCTTCAATAACGGTATATTGGCCGACACCGATAACAACTTCGGAGCCTTCCTGCTCGATTGTCGCCAGAATAACCATTTCCCGCGTATAATCAATGGCCACAAAAAGATCCTGCAGCATTTCATGGGGCATATCTTCCCGCCGTGAGAGAAATCTTCTATATTTGGTTTCCTCTGAAAGATCGTAAAAGAAGTCTTTTAACAAAGGTTCATCGTTTATCTTAACCGGCCTCAGGCGAAATTCCAGCCCTGCTTTTGTAGTCCTGCGTGTCTCCAGTTCAGCAGGGTACTTACCTTTTTCTCCGGGGAAAAAAGCCTGGTCTTTATAAATTAAAGCAGCCTTTTTGGCCTCTTCGATCAACCAAGGCTGAAAAGAAGGGTGAGCAATGGTAATTAAAGCCATGGCTCTCTCCCTGACATTTTTCCCATGCAGGTAAGCTATCCCGTATTCTGTAACCACATAATGGATATCACCGCGGCAAAGAGTGACGCCGGCGCCTTCACTAAGAAACGGGACAATACGCGATATCGTGCCACCCTCACTGGTTGAGGGAAGGGCAAGAATAGTCTTGCCGCCCTGGGCCAAAACAGCTCCGCGCATAAAATCAGCCTGCCCGCCAATACCGCTGAAAAAATACTTGCCCAGAGATTCCGCCGTAGATTGTCCGGACAGGTCTATTTCCAGGGCAGTGTTGATCGCCACCATGTTCTTATTCATAGCAATAGTGATCGGGTTATTGGTGTAGTCAATTGTCTTAAATTCTATGCCCGGGTTATCATCGAGGTAATCGTATGTTTCCTTCTTTCCCATACAAAAAGAAGCCACGGTTTTAAGGCGATAGTTAGTTTTTTTTGTGTTATCGATAACTCCCTTTTTTAAAAGCTCAACAATACCGTCGCTAAGCAGCTCAGTATGGATGCCAAGATTTTTTTTCGAGCCAAGGTTGGCCATAATTGCATTGGGCATGCTTCCGTAGCCGACCTGAATGGTATCCCCGTCTTCAATAATCTGGGCCACAAATTTTCCAATCTTTTCCACAGTATCGGCAGAAGTATCGGTAGCTTCAAATTCCAGTAAAGGTTCGTCGTAAGGAACAACATAATTCACATCTTTAATATTGATAAAGGTGTCTCCGTGGATTCTCGGCATCTCTGAGTTAACCTGGGCAATAACCAGGGTAGCATTTTCAACTGCTGTCTTGGTGATATCGACACTTATTCCCAGGCTCAGGTATCCATGCATATCAGGCAGTGAGGTTTGGACAAGAGCAACATCAACCGGCACCAGCCTGCGTCGGAACAGATCGGGAATCTCGGAAGCAAAGACGGGCGTGTAGTCAGAAATACCTTTGTTCACTACTTCCCTGGTATTTTTGGCAATAAAAAAAGAATTGTGTCTGAAGTTTTTCCTGAATTTTTGATCCGTATATGGTGCGACGCCGAGAGTCCAGACCTGTAAAACTTCTGTATCGAAAAAAGCTTTCGGATTTGATTCAACAAATTTTATGAGCGCCTGAACAAGGTATTGAGGCTCGCCGCAGCCTGTGCCGATAAAAATTCTGTCACCGGCATGGATATTGCTGAAGATCTTATCTTCCGACACAAACTTTTCCGGATATTTTTGTTTTGCTTCCGCCAGATTTGTTTTTCTATGTTCAAGTTCTGTCCGATTCATCTATCGCTACTCCTTCTCGGCCGATCGCTAAATTAAAGTTAATCGGAGCTGCATTCATCACCATTTTACCACAGGCACAGCTTAAAATATTGGCCTCAGAAGGCATTTATAAACAAACCCGGCCTGGTGAACAGAGACCGATGCGGCAAACTTCTGCTTTAAAAGAGCTTGCTCAAATTTTCGACGCACCTACCGACCGTTTTTTCACGCTTGGCTTCGGCCCAGACAACGATTTCTGTTCCGGCAACATTTGCACCCCTTGTCTCGCAGGCTTTTTTCATCATGGCCACAGCCCCTGTGCCTCCAAACCACAATAGGGGAATTTGCTTGGTAACAAAAATAGCCACTTTCTTGCCGGCCAGCGAAGGCAGCTGTTCCATATAGGCCTTCATTACCGGGTTCAGGGAAAAAGCCTGGACCGGAGCGCCAAAAATAATGCCCTCATAACTTTCGACAGCCGGAACATTGGCCAAATCGAACTTCCCGGCCTGGGCAGGGGTATCGCCGGTGATTGTAATCTCTTCCAGTACAGTCGAATGGCCGGCGGCAGCAAGTTTCTCCTGCAGTTTTTTGGCAACGCTCCTGGAGTTGCCTGTTTGCGAAAAGATAATCAAACCAATCTTCATCTATATCTCCTCCGAAACAAGAATTAAAAAAATGTCGGCTCTACAGTCCAAAGTTCTTCAACGCTTCGTAAACCAGGAAGGCCGGCCAGACAAGCGCTTTAAGAAACCCGAGCACGCCTGTCCAAAAGGTCGTTGCCTGGCTGATAAAATAAATTGCTGCACCGATAAAACCGAGACCGTAAACTGCACTGCTGCTGTGGACATCTTTGGCCATCTTACTATTCCCCCTAAGGTTTTAAAGATTAAGATTTGCAAGCCTTTCCTGGCGCCGGGCCAGAAGCTGGTGAACTTTATCCATCGAACTGTTAACAACCATATCAGCCTGAATGCCGGCTTCGGCCAGTACTTCAGAAGCCATTTCGCACCTTCCGATATCGGCGGCATAATGACTGTCGCTGTTTACAGCCACCATAACATCATGTTTCGCAGCCAGGGCGGCAAAGCGCCTGCAGGGCTCGAGACTGCCCAGGCGGACATGAAAGGAGCTGTTGTTGATTTCCAGCAATTTGTTGTATTTTTTAGCCTGTTTAACTACAGCTTCGGCATCGAGAGGATAATCAGGGTTACCGGGATGGACTATCCCGTCGATGTAAGGGTTCTCCAGAGCATTAAGCACCGCCCTGGTATAACTTTCTGTACCCGAACCGTCAAAGCAGAGAGCATGCAGTCCGGCCCAGGCCAGATCTAACAGGGCTAGATATTCAGGTGGAAGGTCAACCTCACCGTCTTCGTTCAGGATATTTAGTTCGACACCACGGATTACTTCGATTCCCCCGACAATGCGGGGCAAAACCCTCAGGTTGCTGAAATGATAGCGGTGAGGCCCACCGGGCATAGCCGGTCCGTGATCAGTCGCAGCAAAGGCTTTCATACCTTTCCTGGCGGCTTCTTCGGCAATCTCAGTTATTGTGCTGAAAGCATGGCCGCTGGCCACTGTGTGGACATGCAGATCCGCTTCCAGCAAAAGCTCTTTCATAAAAATCTCTCCTTTCCTCACTGATATTTACTTATTCAATAAGCAGACGTCTTGATTTAATCTCCCCGAGGTCGAGGTGATAGGCAAGAAAAGCTGCCGTTATTCGGTTCAGCTCCTTTCGCTGGGCGGACGTAAGGCGAACCAGCCCTGCCAGGGCCAGGGGAGAATCGATTAACCGGCGGGCGACAGCAACTGTGCCAGGATCGACCTTCAGTAAATCAGCCCCCTGGCATCGGCTGCATAAAAGACCGCCCTGGCGGGGGCTGAATACTGCTGTAAATTCTGAACCACAGCTGGCGCAAGAGTGAAGATGAGGGCTGTAACCGGCGGCAGCCGCCAGCTTAAGTTCAAAGGCTCGGCAGAGCAGGGTACGGTCAATATCTTCGCCCAGAAGCCTCCAGCCATCTAAAAGCAGCCGGCAGATCTCCTCACAGGATTCTTCACCGGAAATCAAACGATCGATTAACTCGGCCATATAAAGACCGTAAGGGTAAAGATCAGGATCTTCCCTGAACCAGGGAAACCGTTCGATTGGATCCTGGCCGGTGATGACAGGCCAGGTTTTTCCCCGGTAGAAAGTGAACCGCCCATGGGTAAAAAGATCTACTCCGGCCGCCAGTTTGCTCTTTATTTTTCGGGCACCCCGGGCAACTGCTTCAAACTTACCTTCTTCCCAGGTGAGCAGCGTAACCAAGCGGTCGGCTTCACCGAGGATACGGGTGCGCAGAACAAGGCCTTCAGCTTTAAAGATGCGCTGCGTCAAGGAAATTATCCCTTTCTGGCAATTCACAGTTAAGACAAACCAAGGCTCACAATTGTTTTCGGCTTAAAGCAACAGCGTTGCATTGGCTGACTGTTGTAATAATTTAATGTAGTGTCCTTAATCATTGCTTAAAAAACACTAGCTGTAGCCGAGACGGCGCAGTTCTTCTTCCCGATTGCGCCACTCGCGTTTAACTTTAACCCGTACATCAAGAAAGATACGCTGTCCGAATATGGCTTCCAGCTCCAGCCTGGCCCTGGTTCCCGCTTCTTTAAGCAGCGAACCGTTTTTACCGACAACTATGCCAACCTGTGATTTTCGCTCAACGTATATCTCCGCGCGGATGTCCAGTAAATCATTTTCTTCGCGCGGCTTCATTTCTTCAATTATCACAGCCACAGAAAAAGGAATTTCCTGCCTGGTGAGGTAAATTATCTTTTCACGGATTATTTCTGCGGCAATAAAACGCTCCGGCTGGTCGGTGATCATATCCGGCGGATAATACTGCGGGCCTTCCGGAAGATATTCCAGAACAGCTTCAACCAGGGGTTCCAGATCAATTTTCTTTAAAGCTGACAGGGCAAAATGGGCTTTGAAGGGACACAGTTGCCTATACAGCTCGCTATTGAGAGTTAGCTTTTCCGGTGAGATGAGATCAATTTTGTTGAGAATCAAAAAAAGAGGGCTTCTTACCGTCCTCAGAATATCGGCAATATAGCTATCCCCGAGACCCGGGGCTTCATTTGCTTCGACAAGAAAACAGACCAGATCGACCTCCTGCATTGTCGTGCGCGCAATCTGAACCATGCTTGACCCAAGCATATGTTTCGGCTTATGCAGCCCGGGAGTATCAATAAAGATGATCTGAAATTCCGGCCTGGTCAAAACAGCCCGGATTTGATTCCTGGTGGTTTGGGGTCGATCGGAAATAATGGCCACCTTTTCACCGACCAGGGCATTTAAGAGGGTTGATTTACCAACATTTGGCCTGCCGATCAGCGCAACAAAACCGGAACGGTGCATAGCGACCCTTTCTGAAAACGAAAATCTGGATTGAAAAGTCAGGTTGACTTCATAAAAAACCTGAACAATAAACACTGGCGAAGATCTGAACAAATTCAGTAATTTTAATTGATACTTTTACCGATTACTGCCCGGGCAAAACGGTCTTGATATCGAGAACCGGGGTGCCGTTGATTAAATCCAACCCTTTCACGGTAAGAATGTTTTTTCTAATCTGCACCAATTCTACCGTCGACTGGGCCAGGGCATTGGGCCTGAGGGGCGCCCGGCAGGCGAATACACCGTAAATCTCATCACCCCTGCCGCTGCGCTTATCTTTCAGGCTATAACCCCGGGCCTGGTGTAAATAGGAAATAACCGTAATATTTTTTTCTTCATCGAGCCGGTAAAGCCCCTCTTCCATTTCCGGATCGATTACTACCTCTGATAAAAGTTCTTTATAGTTTTTTGGAAGATTTCCCGGGGCCTGGTAGCTGTTAATAACATAACCTACCGGGTGAAACGATACCGGTATCCGCCACATCTCCTCACGGTCAGGCATTGCTGCATTGACCGGGTTATCATTCCATATCGCAGAGCCAAATGGTTCCGGAAGCAGCTCCAGAAGGGACATGCTTATTGTTTCTCCCTGCAGATTACCCATGGTCACCCCGATATTGCCGGCCAGTTCCCAAAGCACCTGGCGGCAGGCGCCACAGGGGCTTGGTGGTGGAGAACAATCGGCAACTACAGCAATACTTTTAAAGTTGCGATGGCCGGCATGAACTGCCGTATAGATAGCCACTCTTTCGGCACAGCAGGTCATAGGGTAAGATGCATTCTCAATATTGGCCCCGGTGATTAGAGCCCCTTCTTCAGTAAGCAGGGCTGCGCCAACCAGAAATTTCGAATAGGGGGCATATGCTCTTAAGCGGGCGGCACGCGCTGCTGAAAGCAGAGTTTCTGTTTTCATCGATACACCTCTCCAAGTTTAATCGATGCCAACATAGGCCGGCAGTTTAATAAAGCCGGAATAGTTGATCTCAAAAACCAGTCCGCGCTTTCTTTCCAGCTCGCTGAGGATAATATTCAGTCCACTGATCAAAAGATCGGGATCACCCACCGCCTGAATAACAACGGGGTTGGTCGGGATCTGCCGGTAGTTTACCATGATTAACGGTCCGCTGCAGCGTATGGAGCTTGTTGTAGTCAGCCTCTGATCCCCGACACTGATACCCCGGGCTCCGGCACTGAAAATCTCATTGACAATATCCCTGATATCGGCATCATGAACCAGAGAAACGCTGCCGGCTGTTTCCTCGGCATCGTAAATATATAAGGTTACCCCGGGACCGACCATTTCAGCCAGACCGCTTTGCACTCTCAGTTCGTAAAGGCTCGATCGCAATGTGTTAAGGTCTTCGTTAAGAACCCGGATCTGCTCTTCAGCTGTCTGGGGTTGGATCAACCTGCCGACACCATCTTTTACTTCAATATCGATGCTTTGGATACTCTGATAACGGTTCTGTGACAGGATATCTTTGATCTGCTGGGCAGTAATCGTTTCAAGATATTGATCGGGGTATATGCCAATTTGACCGTTAGATAAACGGATCACCAGATGAGTTATGTCTATTGTACCCTGGACTCTGCTGTCATTATTAACAGCAATCAACACCTTCTCTTTAAGCCTGAGATCGGCTTCCCTGAAGATAACATCCTGCACCTTGCGGCCCTGGTTAAAGATTATATGCAATAATTCATCGCTGCTGACAGCTTGATCTGCCAAATAATTATATTCGGCAAGAACCTCCCGCACGGATGCCCGGTCATAAACATCATGTTCATTTGCCAGACGATGGTTGTATTCGGACAGATCTTGAGCTAATTTCTGCTTATCAGTAAAAATCGTATCACTGCTCCGAATGCGATCGAACATAAAAAAATAACCCAGAGCGATCATCCCTGTATTGATAATCAGGATAACCAGGATAACGATAATAATTGGCTGCAGTTTATCTTTTATAAATAGCCGGTGACCGGATTGCTCAGCCATGATTTTAAAACCTCCAAATTAACTGCCAGAGCGGTGGGCCGAGAATGATAAACCCGGTAATAACAGCATAAACGGAAGTTAATAAAACAGCGCCGGCAGCTACATCTTTAGCGGTCTGGGCAATATGATTTCGCTTGACAGTATAGAGATCTATTGTCTTCTCCAGGGCAGTGTTAAATGCCTCGGCTACCAGGACAGACGCAATTGCCGTAAGCAGAAAAAGCATTCCGCTCAAGGAAACCCTCAAAATAATTCCGGCTGCCACGACAACTATGCCGACCAGGGCATGAATGGCCATATTACGTTGAGTTTTGAAACAATACTTCAGCCCAATACAGGCATTCTTTAAGCTGCGTAAAACATTATGCATCAGTTTATCCCCCGGTAAAAATAAGATCATATTTTTCCAGGGCCTTCCGCTCTTGCTCCCGCATAGCCCCGGTATTGGCTTCATCATCGTGATCAAACCCCAGGAGATGGAGCAGGCCATGGAAAGCAAGCAAAGTTGTTTCCCGCCTGAGACTGTGTCCGCTTTCTTCCGCCTGGTCACGGGCTCGTTCAATTGATATATAGATATCGCCAACCGCAAACTCTTTTTCTTCTAA